>ERZ772960.12-NODE-12-length-180504-cov-11.246618_pt1 | contig 180504 bp, 125 predicted proteins | sample MGYA00580678_ERZ772960 | MGnify/ENA primary metagenome ERZ772960 (study PRJEB29015, sample SAMEA2737930) | human oral metagenome | biome: human oral; feature: human-associated habitat; material: dental | place: China | collected 2059 ...
TATTCCCGGCATCAACCTTGATTTCCTTCAGCTTATCGGCACTCGTAAAGCTGTTCGCCTCCTTCGAGGTAGCAAGATCCTTGACAGAAGCCGGGATCTCTATACGGGTAAGATTGGCTGCAAGCTGAAAAGCATTGACAGCGACACCGTACACGTCATTGGGGACGCTGAAGCTCGTCTCGGCCTTCGCCACAGGATAAGACTTCAGGTACTTGCCGCCAGTGCGGTTCTCATAAAGGACGCCGTCCGCAGCACTGTACTTCGTATTGCCCGACTCGACCTTGATTTCCGTCAGCTTCGACATCTGGGCAAAAGCACCGTCGCTGATGTCATCTGTTCCCTTCGGAATCGTGATACTGGTAATATTACTCTTTGCAAAGACATTGGCACCGATGCGCTTGATAGTACTCGGGAGCACAACGGAAGTGGCACTGGTGGGCACCGTGCAGGCGTTGCCGATACCTGAAACCGTGAAGTTATACTGATTGTCCAGATCGAAAACCTTGTCTGGAATTGTCACCGCACCGGTCTTCGTAGAGGAAGCCACTTCTACCTCATAACGGTCAGGCAGTCCGTCATGCGCCTTGTCCATGAAGGTGACCCGGTAGGTAATGTCGTCCCTCGTGAACGTGTTTCCTTTTACGAGCGCACTCACATTGGTCACATAGAGCAATGAAAGCAGCGTCAGCAGGAAAAATCTAATTTTTCTCATAAGTTTAACAACTCTATCTAATTTAACATATTGAATTTATTGATTTCTCTTTTCCCGTTTTCCCTCCCGCCCAGACGGTGGCCGCTGTGCAGGGGCTATAAAGGCAACACCTTTCCCACATGTCCGCCGGATGCCGGCAGGACTCTTTATCATATAAGGTGCAACGGCATACATAGAAACTATCCGTCTCTACTCTCTGCCAACCACGTGCTGAACCTTGTCACAATCTGTCGTGATTTTAGGGTCATCCGCCGGCTCAGCAACCACTGTACTGATGTCCGCCGGGAATCTTCGTTTTAGTGTTGCAAAGATAAGCATAATTTGGTGAAAAAACATTTCAATCTGTAATTGATTTAATTCCTTTTTCCATCCTATTATTTCTTATATATAAATTCTATTTCTATTTTTGTCACAAAGTGCCTGTTTCCTGCCTTTTTCCACATACAGACAGCCGCAAAATCACGCCAGGACACAAGGTTTTCTCCGGGCAACAATCTGAAGGGTTCGCACCCTGAAATCTGTCAGTTTTCCGTTCATTCTCCACTTTTCAGCACGATCTTTCGCTTTCCCAGGATCCTGCCCGCCCGCTTCTTCAAGACCTTTTCCGTCTCCTCAGACCGTGAAATGACCGGAAGTCCTGCAGAATCCGGACGGCTCTGCACAATCTTCCCGACACCGGCCGGCCGGCAAAGGAGCACCGGAGGCAGCCGTGATGAGACCCGACACCGACTGTGTCAATGCCCCGCCCCCTCTGTGTCGGTGCCCCGAGCGCATACGGCGGCACGGCCCGGAAGCCGCTTCGCCACCCTCCCCCGCTGCAGAAGAAAGGCCATGCCCGGATTCCCCGATCCGGCCATGGCCTTCACAAGCCAGGCATTGCACGCATGGAGCGGTGGAGAGCATACCCTCCCGCACAGGAAAGGCGGGAGGGCTGTCAGCCATGCGTCCTGCACACCGCCTCTCCCCCGGCCGTCCGCCTGTCAGTCTTCCCACACCCCCGCAGGGCTCCACGGATCGCCGTCCCCGGACGGTGTATCCCCGAAGAAGTGATGCTCCTTGGCGCCGATGTCGTCTTCGTCGATCTCCTCATCGGAGATGCCGGGACTGGCTGTGAGCATCAGGTTTTCAAGGACAGGCCTGTAACACCCGGCCTGCGGCCGGATGTATTCTTTCAAAATGATTTCTTTTCTGTTCATATCGCGTAGCATTGATTTCATGGGTTTATCTGACAACATACTTCTTTCCTCCGCGGATATACACGCCGCGCTGCGGCTTCTCCACCCGCTGCCCGTTGAGGTTGTAGCAGGCGCGGCCGCCGTCCTCTCGCGTCTCCGGACTGCCGACGGAGAGGATGCCCGTAGCGGAGCCCTCGCCCTCGAAGGCGAACATCACCTTTGCAGCAGCCGGTATGCCCGGCAGCTCGGCGTAGGCGCGGTGGACAGGCACGGTGGCCGAGGGCTTCAGCTTCATGAAGACGCCCTTGGATGCCGAGACGGCATAGAAAGTGCCCGAAGCGGGGACTTTGCGTGCCTTGGCCGTCACGCCCCGCATTATGCTGCCGGCGACGGTGTACTCCTTGTCGTCCTTCTCGCCGATGGTGTAGAAGAAGTCGGACGGCATTGATTCGCTGCCGAGCACCTTCAGGAGAACTCCCTCCTCGGCCGGCACATAGCAGGGGTCACCCACGACGCCGCCGTTGACGTCGACGCTCGACATGAAGACGACATGGGTAGCCGTTCCGTAGTCGGGCTTGCCGGGGCTGACGGATGCCTCCCCGTAGCGGGTCGCCACGAAGGCCGCCACCTTGTCCTGCGTGCCTTTCTCGCGGGCGTACTCGCCGAAGTCGGTGTCAAACTCGCGGGCGAAGGAGCCGTACTTGTGCGTGATGTTCACGTCGCGTATCTGATAGTCGACGCGGGCCGCATAGCCGTCCCATCCCACAGCTGTCTTGTAGGCATCGACCTTGCTCTTCTTCACGTAGATCTTCTGGATGTTGCCGGTGAACTCCCGGTAGCCCGCTCCCAGGTACCACTTCACGGCGCTCATGTCTTTGGGAGGATTGCCGGTGAAGAAGACGCGCTCGACGGTCGATGTGCCGTCCTGCCGCTGGAAGGCCTCGATGCCGAGATAGTCGAGCTGCCCTTTGAAGACGACCTCCTTGATGTCGGTGTTGCTCTTCGCCATGGCCCGGTCGTTCCACAGGCGCACCTCGTAAGTGCGCGCCGGGTACTGGGGATGCTTCACCTTCTTCGGGACGACATAGGTGAAGACGTCGCTCTGCACGTCGACGACCATCACCGCGTTCTTGGACAGGGGAAACAGCTCTGTCGCTCCGTCCCCGTCGTCGACCTTGAACGAGCGGATCACGTCGTGGAAGGCATTCCAGAAAGGATTGTTCTTATAAGCTTCGAAAGCATCGACGCGCACACTGATTTCGATGTCGCCCTTGTTGACGTTGTCCTCGTTGAAGGCCTTGTCGCCGATCTTCGAAGCCGGAACCGGCGTATGGCTCAGGAACGCTATCGTATTCAGCCGGCTGCAGTTGTCGAAGGCGTAGTTCCCGATTTCGGTCACGCCCTCGGGGATGGTGATGTTCTCCAGGTTCTGCACATAATAGAAGGCATAGTCGCCGATCTTCTCGATGACGGGCGGAAGAAGGGTGTAGTAAGTGCCCGCCTTGGCAGGAGGGAAGGTGGCGAGGGTCTTCTTGTCCTTGCTCAGCAGGAATCCGTCGACGCTGGAATAGGAGGGATTGGAGGGGTCGACCGTGAAGGTCGCCAGCTTCCCGCAGAACTGGAAAGCCCTCGGGTCGATGCTCGTCGTCGTGGCCGGGATCATGATTTCGACCAGACTCTGGCAGCTGTTGAAAGCCGACTCCTCTATGGATTCCACGGAGGCGGGAAGCGTGATGGACGGAAGGGAGAGGGCATTCTGGAAAGCCCCCTTTCCGATCTTTCGGATGACGGCATCGGCCGGGAACGTCACGGACACCAGAGCCTTGCAGCCGTTGAAGGCACCCGTCTCGATTTCCTCCACTTTGGAAGGGAATCTGAACCCGGTCAGTTTGGGGTCGTTCATGAACGTACGGTTTCCCACTGTCTTCAAGGCACACGCCCCCTCGAAGACGAACGACTCCAGGCTGACGCAGTTCTCGAAGGACGAAGTACCGGTCCTCTGCAGGCGGGAATGCGCTTCCACGGACACGGTCTTCAGCCGGGGACAGTTGGCGAAGGCCGACCACCCGACCGTCTCAACAGAGGCAGGAAGCCACAGTGTCTCCAATGCAGAGCCATAGAAGGAGAAGTCGCCGATGTCCCTGACGGTGGCCGGAGCGGCGAACTCGATTCTCTTCAGCCCCGTGGCCGCCTGGAAGGCATCTTGCCCGATGGTCTCCAGCCCGCTGTTGAAGATCACCTTCTCCACCGCCGGTGCGGCCTTGAAGGCCTCCTTGAGGATGCGCTTCGTCGTCGGCAGCGTTGCGTAAGTACCCGTCATTCCTGCGGGGAAGGCGGCGAGTTCCGTCCCGTCGGCAGAATAGATCACGCCCTTGTCGTCCGTCTTGTAGACGGTGTTCGACGGGTCGACGACAAACTCCTTCACCCGGTAAGCACCGGAGAAGGCGCCGTCGTCGATCTTCGTCACCGTCGACGGGATGTCCACCGTGAGCAGCTGGATGCAGTCCTTGAAGGACTCCTTGCCGATTTTCACCAGCGGCGGGGTCATGACGATGCCCTTGAGGCCTTCCGCATGGCTGAACGCCCCGTCGAGGATCTGCTTCACCGTGGCCGGCACGGTGTAAGGGTCGCCCTTCTTCGCATTCGGGTAGACCACGAGCTGTTCCCCGTCCTTCGAGAGGATGACACCTCCGACACCGCTGAACTTCGGGTTGGCAGGGTCCACTTCGATGGCGCTCAGCTTCAATGCACTCGTGAAGCCGTTGTATTCCTTGGCTGCGGGAAGCTCCGTCAGCGACTTCGGCAGCCGGATGGTCTCCAGGTTCCGGTTCTGCTGCAGTGCATTCGGACGGATGCCGACGATACCCTCCGGGATGCTGAACGCGACACCCGCCCTGGCGACCGGATAGGCTACCAGATAGCCGCCGCCGTCCCGGCTGTAAAGCACGCCGTCCCGGGCATAATACCTGGGATTGGCCGCATCGACCGTGATGCGCTGGAGTCCGAGCGTGAAAGCGAACACGCCGTCCTTGATGTCGGTCGCGGAAGCGGGGATGTTGACCGTAGTCAGCAGGCTGCCCTGCAGGCACTGGGCGTTCAGGGTCTCGACGGTGTTCGGGATGGTCACAGAAGTGGCATTCTTCACCTTGCTGTTGTCGGCCAGTGCCGTCACGGTCCATGTATGCTCGTTCGCCGAGTCTTTGACGGTCTCGGGAATCTTCACTTCCGCCAGGTCGGAACCGACGAAAGCCACATGGTAAGCAGCCGGATGACCGTTGCCGGCATCGCGTTTCAACGTCACGACATAAGTGATGCCGTCCCTATTGATCAGGTCTCCCGTCACTACGGCGCCGGCATCCGTCAGCTGCAACAAGGCAGGCAAGAGGAAAAACAGAATTTTGATAGTTCTCATATACGTTAGTTTTTTACAGATTTTGGAGGTTACGGATTGGGGGTTAATTTGGGTTTTAATTTGGTTATTACGGGGTTTTATCTGATTGAATGGATGGTTTGCCGCAACGGCTCTCCCGTATGCTGCGCACAGACAGAGCCTTGCTTTTTCACTGACGGAATGGATGATTTGTCACAATGATTCTCTCTCGTAAGTTATGCACAGACACGACGCTGTTTTCATCTGATGGAATGATGATTTGTCACAATGATTCTCTCTCGTAAGTTATGCACAGAGCCATACCGGACAGATGGCTGTCTGCAAGAGACAGGGCTATGGACAGGATTCCGGCTGTTCCGCAAGCCATGTCATACCCGTCTGTCATCTGTCGGACGACAACGGTCGCCGCCTTTCAATGGGACTTACATACAGCATACCGGCGGCAAAGGATTCCTGTATGTCAAGTGGTCAGGACAAACGTCCCTTTTCAATTTCAAAACAGACTTTTACTTCTTCGATAAGAATGGTTTAGTCTACACAGGTCTGCATTCAGGAATGTCCTTCGTCACGACGGCGACACTCCGCTTAGCAGTTAACTTCGTTCCCTCCCCTGACAGGAAAGAGGCTGTTGGTTTCTTGTACAAATTTCGGGAAAAAACAGATACATAGCAAGGGTACATATTGAAAATATGTTTCTGTTTCTCATTCACAAGTAGTCCTTTATCCCGTCTGGTTTCCGAAATATAAAAAAGTAAAAGATTTACAGTGACAGAATTGTCCTGTTCGGGAACCAGTCTGTCCGGAAAACGCACTTTCCCGGCATCGGTTCTGTCGGAAGAAGGAAGGCTTGTTTCCAAGCATTTTCCCCAGCAAAGCTGACCGGATCCCGCCGGATGACAATGTACGCTCCACCCCGCCGGACAGAGCCGCCACCCGGCGCACACCTGTTAAAAGAAATGAAAAAAGGGATCGGAAACGCATTTTTCCGACAAATAAAGTGACCAGACAGAGCGCATTGGCTTTTTTTATTTACCTTTGTAAAGAGATGGGAAGAACCTGTCTCATGCAGGCAGAAAGCCCGGGAAACCCTGTCCCCACACGAACAGAGGGCTGAACAGAACCTGTCCCATGCAGGCTGAGGGTCGGAAACAAACGGTCTCATACACCTTATTCTATATAAGAGGGGGCACAGGCCGGCACATCTCATACCTAAAAGCCCATCACAGAAAACACTCACAGAACGCCTCCGGCATCCTCCCGGAGAGGAAAGGAGGGGTTCATAAAGCGATCAGAACATGAAAATAAAAATGTTATTTTTGACGGCCTCCTTCGTAGCCTCCTCAGCGATGGCACAGGGGTTGAAGTCGGGTATCGACCGGAAGAACATGGACCTCACCGTCCAGCCCGGCGAGAATTTCTACGAGTATGCGGCGGGCAACTGGATGAAGAGCCATCCGCTCGACAAGGAGCATCCCATGAACGGAGCCTTCGTCGACCTGGAGGAACTGAACAAGAAACGCATCCGCGAGATGGTGGAGGACTATGCCGGGAAGCCGCAGACGAAGGGCACTGTTGCCCAGAAGATTGCTTCGCTCTATAACCTCTACATGGACAGCACACGCCGCAACCGTGAGGGGTACACACCCATCAGGCCGGTACTGGCGAAGGTACGTGCCGTGAAGAACCGCAAGGAGCTGCTCAAACTGATGTACGACCTCGACGTGAAAGGCTACGGGACCTTCCCCGTGGGCTTCGGCATGACGGTGGACGCGAAGAACTCCAGCCGCTACATCATCGGCATCGGACAGAGCGGCATCGGACTGGATCCGGAGTATTACACGCATCCCAACGAACAGCAGAAAGCCGTCGTCGCCGCCTACAAGAGCCTGAACAACGACCTGCTGAAGATGGTCGGCAATGCACCAGCCGTTGCCGAGAAGAAAATGGAGGCGGCCTTTGCCCTGGAGGACCGGATAGCCAAGGTCAGCTACGACCAGGTGAAGTCGCGTGACCCGCAGGCCAACTACCACCCGATGACGTGGGAGCAGCTGCTGAAGGATTATCCCGGCATCGACTGGAACTATCTGCTCAAGGCGACAGGCTTCCCGGACAACGGCGGAAAGGTGGATGTCGGCCAGCCGGAACCGGTGCATGAGGTGGAGAAGATCCTCGCCACCGCTCCGCTGGAATCGCTGAAGGCTTATATGGAGCTGGCTGTCGTGTCGAGTGCGGCCGGAATGCTGTCCGACAACTTCACCGACCGCAAGTTTGAATACACGAAGGTGGCCTACGGCGTCCAGCAGCAGCAGCCGCGCTGGAAGCGTGCCCTGTCGTTCGTACAGGGCATCATGGGCGAAGCCGTCGGCAAGCTCTACGTGCAGAAGTACTTCCCGGAGAGCAGCAAGCAGCGCATGATAGCACTGGTCAGGAATCTCCAGACAGCTTTCGCACAGCGCATTGAGGAGAATACCTGGATGACTGCTGACACCAAGCAGAAGGCATTGGAAAAACTGCAGGCATTCGATGTCAAGATCGGTTATCCGGACAAGTGGCAGAATATGGACAGTGTCTTCGTTATCGATGATGCAAAGTCGCTGTTCGACAATGTGAAGGGAGTACAGGAGGCTGCCATGAAATACCGCATTGCCAAACGCTGGGGAAAGCCCGTCGACAAGAAAGAATGGCACATGACACCGCAGACCGTCAATGCCTACTACGACCCGACGACCAACAGCATCAACTTCCCGGCAGCCATCCTGCAGCCGCCGTTCTTCGATCCGGAGGTGGACGATGCCGCCAACTACGGGGCTATCGGTGCTGTCATCGGGCATGAGATGAGCCACGGCTTCGACGACCAGGGCTGCCAGTTCGACAAGGAAGGCAACATGAAGAACTGGTGGACGGACGAGGACAAGAAGAACTATGATGCCCGCACGAAGGTGCTTGTCGACTGGTTCAGCCAGCAGGAGGTCATCCCCGGTCTGAAAGTGAACGGAGAGAAGACGCTCGGAGAGAACATCGGTGACAACGGCGGCCTGAACATCGCTTACCGTGCGCTGGAGAACAGCATGGAGCAGAACCCGCTGGCCGACAAGGACGGCTTTACTCCGGCACAGCGGTTCTTCCTCGCCTGGGGACGTGTGTGGGCAAGCAATGTCGCACCGCAGTTCGTCGCCTACATCGTCAACTCTGATGTACATTCGCCGAACGTCAGCCGTGTGAACGCTGCCCTGCCGATGATCGACAGCTGGTACAAGGCCTTCAACGTCAAGGAGGGCGACAAGCTCTTCGTACCGCAGGAGAAGCGTGCGCATATCTGGTAATTGAGACTGACGGCACATCCATAGCAATAAGAAAGAGGATGTGTCAAAATAGAAACCGGTGGTCTGACAACTTCAACCGGCAAGCTGAAATCTTTTAAAAAAAAGGAAAAGCCCATTTCTCTACTCACAAAGGAGTACTGAAATGGGCTTTCCTTATTACATCGTGTTAAACTGTAAGACTTTCAAAAAGTTTTGATACACCTTCTCTTTCTTTGGTTCGTTCAATTATGTCCAGCTTCTTTCTTTGGAAAAGAAGTACTGGGCAGTGGCTGCTTCCTGTTGTCAGAAAGTTCCTTCATCATTCTTCCCAGTTCCGAATAAGTATAGTCGCGGCCCTCTGCCCTCCTCTCCTGTACGGACTGTTCAGCACGTCCGATGGCATCGGTCAGGCTGCCGCCGTTTCTTTCAAAGTAAGAATGAAGTCCTCCGCTCCTGACAAAGAACCTGTCTGTCTTGCGGTACTCACAGTGTCTGCCCAGATCTTTCAGAAGCTGTTCCTGGGCTGTGTACTCCCGGGAGGTGTAACAGAAATAATAGAGGAAAAACAGTTCCGTACAGCGGTGGGTCTCATAGAACCTGACCTTACAGTGGATACCTTTCTTGGGCTTGTCTATGGTTTTCCCGTATTTCCGCTTCAACTTTGCATAAAGCGACCGTTCGGGTTCACAGTGTTTGTTGTCCATGTCTATCACACAACAGACCTCATCGTAGCCTATCTCCACTCCTTCCCTTATTTTCCGTTCCAGCTCTTTCAGGTTCGTATGTTTGGGATAGTCCGGCTGTATTGTCAAACCCTTGAACACGTCATTCAGCGACTTGAAATAGTAGAACTCCGTCGGTCCTTCCCCCACTACCAGCACCGTCTTATGCAAGATTCCCATATCAGTCCTCCAAATCAATGAATATACTTCCCAGTTCCGGCTTGGATCCTAACTTTCCTATACGGTAGGAATAGTAAAGGGACAGGTTCTTATGCAGACCGAAAGAGTCGCCACGGGCATATTCGGACGAGGCACTTTCCTTCCTTTTCTCTACGAACCACACTGCTCCCCGATTCCCGTTGATCAGTTCCTGTGAGAGCAAGGTCGTCTCCTGACTGCTGATGACAAGCTGGGACTGCGTTGAATTGTAGAGAAACACACTCAGATAATAAAACAGCAGGTCGTAGTGCAGATCCTCTCCGAGTTCGTCAAGAAAGTAAACATGGAGACCGGTAACCAGGTCGTACAGGACGTTCAGAATGCGTATATATTTCAATGTGCCCTTTGACTGCCATCTGATAGGAATGTCGAAATTGCCCTGGGCCGTCGCATTCACGAACGTAACTGAATCTACCGTGGGGCTCAACAGGGCTTCTTTCACTTTCTCGGGAAGGTCTCCCTGCTCTATCTGCCTGCGCATTTCCGGAAGAATCACCCGGTCTTCCACGACAGGTCTGTACTCCAGGATGTTCAAGTCGGCTTTCTGAAGCATCTGATAAAAGAACTTACGGCGTTTGCTGTCAGCATAGGCATCCTTCAGTATCTCGACGATTCCCTTCTCCTTTTCTCCGTCACCGTCAACTTCATGGCAGCATGCCATAACCCATCGGTGCAATCTGTTGAGAGGTCCTATGTCCGCCTTGAAGGCTGTTTTCGCACAGACAGCGAGGACGCTGTGGTTGTTGAGCGTGTTCTCACGTATGCGCTCCTGGGTCCTGGCCTGTATTTTCAGACTGGGTCCGAACTTTATGTCAGCCTGTACATCGTCTGCCACAAAACGGCGCTCATAGAACAGCGACTTCGCTCCTTTGGGATAATAATTCAACGTTTCATGAATGATATGTCTGCTATCGAATGATACATCATAGTCGTATCTTATCGATTCGGCATAAAACGAAACATGCATTTCCGTTGGGTCTCCCCTGTGCAACGCAAAGGGAATATAGCCGGAAATACGCTTGTCCGCCTTGAACTTTGGACGTGTCATAAGCCGGAAAATCTCGTTCATGGCAAGCAGCATATTTGATTTGCCGGATGCATTCGCTCCATACAGTATTCCCAACTTATAGAGGAACACATGGTCTGCCACTTCCACCACAAGTTCGGAAGCAGGCCCTTTGGCGACAAAACTCAATTGCTGCCGGTCATCAATAGAAAGGAAGTTCCTGACCCAAAAGTCTCGAATCATAATATGGATTTCTTGAAACCACTTCTTTTCTGCAAAAGTAAGTATAAAAGACCAATCTTCCAAACATTTCTTTGATTATCGTAAAAAAACTACGAAAATAGGGCTTATTAAGCCCATCGACTATCGTTATCGTTTCTCCCTGTGTGCAGAGACACAGTGAGAGGAGAGGGGGAGGCAAAGCGACAGGGAAGATACAAAAAGAAAGAGGAACAAAAACAGAAAGGGTGTACCGGATATGATGCCATCGGCATATCCGGTACACCCCTCATTGTATTTCAGAGAGTAGTTGTTTACACCGTGCATGCCTGCTGCTGCCTGGGAATCCTGTTCCCAACCCATTGGGAATCGGATTCCCGACGGCCGGGAACAGGAGTACCGACGGCCGGGAACAGGAGTACCGGCAGCTCCTTTCCCGTCTTCTGACACAAAGAGCCACCCCTTGTCAGATCCTTACAAGGCCCTTTACGCTTTCATTTTACACAGCATTGCCGGTTTCCGATTTCATCCGCATGGCTCTTCCCTGCCTCCACGGGAGGAAGACCGCATCCGGTGGGCAAAGACAGGAATCCTTCCAAGGGAAGCTCAGGAATCGGCCTAAAGTTTGTGAGTTCAACGGAAAAACACTACTTTTGCAGGCAGAAGGGACACCGGCCGGTCTGAAGAAGCCCACCTTATTCATATACATCCCTCGAACGGCAGATGAAAGAACAAGAACAGATGAAAAGCGAGACACTGAAGGAGAAGACCGCCAAGGGGCTTTTCTGGGGCGCACTGAACAACGGGACCATGCAGCTGCTGAATATCGTCATCGGCGTCTTTCTGGCACGTCTGCTCTCACCGGCCGACTACGGACTGGTGGGCATGCTGGCCGTGTTCACGGCTATTGCCGGCGCCTTGCAGGAGAGCGGATTCACCGCGGCACTCGCCAACAGGGACCACCCTACGGACAACGACTACAACTCCGTGTTCTGGTTCAGCGCCTTCATGGGCTGGATTTCCTACACGGTGCTCTTCTTTTCAGCCCCTCTGATCGCCGCTTTCTTCCGTCACCCCGAGCTGGTCGACCTGTCACGTTTCGTCTTTGCCTCACTGCTGTTCTCGTCGCTGGGGACAGCTCCCGCCGCTTACCTCTTCAAGAACATGATGGTCAGGGAAACCGCCCTGCTGCGCATCACCTGCCTGTTTGTTTCGGGGGTGGCGGGCATCCTGCTGGCATTGCGGGGCTACGCCTACTGGAGTCTGGCCTGGCAGCAGGTGCTTTACATCAGTCTGACCAGCCTGTGGCGGTTCTTCATCATTCCGTGGCGCCCGTCCCTCCACATCGACTTCACCCCTGTAAGACAGATGTTCTCCTTCAGTTACAAGATCCTCCTGACGACAATCGTCAATACCATCAGTCAGAATATTCTCACCTTCATCTTCGGCCGTCTGTATTCTGCAAAGGCCGTGGGCAACTTCTCCCAGGCCTTCAAGTGGGACACGATGGCAAGCACCTTCGTGTCCGGCACGGTGGCGCAGGTGGCGCAGCCCGTGCTGGTCGAAGTGAACAATGACCCTGAACGACAGGTGAAAGTCTTCCGCAAGATGCTCCGTTTCACGGCTTTCCTGGTCTTCCCGGCCATGTTCGGTCTGGCGATGACAGCGCACGAATTCATCATTCTGCTTATATCAGAGAAATGGACAGAGAGTATCCCTCTGCTGCGTATCCTCTGCATCAGCGGGGCCTTCCTGCCGTTCTATACGATGTATCAGAACCTGATCATCAGCCGCGGCAAGTCCGTGGTCTATATGTGGTGTACGGTGGCCCTGATCGTCGCACAGATCGCCTTCGTCGTCGCCTCTTGCCAGGAGGGCGTGGTGTTCATGGTGACCGCCTACACGGCCGTAACCGTCTTGTGGCTCTTCGTATGGCAGTTCTTTGCCGGCAGGGAGACCGGTCTGCGGCTCGTGGACGTCCTGAAGGACATCAGCCCCTACCTGCTGGCATCGGCGGCGGTGATGGCCACGACCTACTTCGCCACCTCCGCCATCCATAACCTGCTGCTGCTGCTGACCGTCAGAATCCTGACGGCGGCCGTACTTTACTTCCTCATCATGAAGCGTGCAGGCTCGCAGATCCTCGCGGAGTGCATGAACTATCTGCACAGACGCAGGCGATAGCGGAGAAAGAGGGCTTGGGAGATTCGGGAATAAGTTGTACATTTGCATAAAAAAGAGAAGATGAACCCATTCGTTCAAGGCGCAATACTCGCCGCATCCTCCCTGAGGCTGATACCTCATCTCCTGCTGTACAGGCTGCACAGCGGGCTGGTCGACGACGACCTGCTGCAGGTACAGGACCGCAAGCGAGGGGTGCGCAACTTCGTGAAGGCGATGACCCATGAGCGTACCTTCCGCAACCTGTTCTATTACAGGATCGGAGAATACAAGGCCGCACCCGTCAGATGGCTGTGTCCCGCTGAACGGACACTGAACATCTGGTGCCCTTCCATCGGGAGAGGCGCCCACTTTGAGCACAATTATGCGACCTACCTGAATGCCGAAAGCATCGGCAGGAACTTCTATTGTCTTCAGCTCGTGACCCTGGGGACAGGGCACCACGAAGGCCGTGAAGGGCGCCCTGTGATAGGCGACAACGTGAAGATAATGACCGGTGCAACGGTCTTCGGGCCTGTCCGCATAGGCGACAACGTGACGATCGGGGCCGGAGCCGTGGTCTTCAAGGATGTCCCCGACGGCTGTACCGTGGCCGGCAACCCGGCCCGGATCGTAAAACAAGCATGAACGGAGACCGCAATGACAATGATGATGAAATATCCCAAGATAACAGTCGTGACACCGTCCTACAATCAGGGACGGTTCATAGAAGCGACCCTGAAGTCGGTCATCGGACAGCAATATCCCAACCTGGAGTACATTGTCTGTGACGGTGGATCGACCGATGAAACCGTGGAAATACTGAAGAAGTACACCGACAGGATCACCTGGTGGTGCAGTGAGAAGGACAAAGGACAAAGCGATGCCATCAACAAGGGCATGCGCAGGGCGACGGGCGACATTGTCTGCTGGATCAACAGCGATGATGTCCTGCTGCCGGGAACGCTGCATACGGTCGCAAAGTTCTACCACGACCATCCCGACACAGACTTCGCCAATGGCTATACGGTCGAAATGGACAGGGACGGGAAGATCATCAACTTCACGCATATCGTGATGAGCCGCTTCTTCTTCCGCCATGGCTGCTACAACATTTCACAGCCGGGGATGTTCTGGAGACGTGAGATCTTCGATAAAATCGGCTATATTGATGAATCCTTCCACGCCAAGATGGACGTGGAATGGCTGATAAGAGTGTACGAGGCAGGACTGAAGGTAAGACGCATCAACCGCAACCTTGGCGCCATCCGCATCTATCCGGAGACCAAGACAGCGCAAGGGGGTGCGATCTGGAAGCGTGACACAGATGCGCTCCGTGAGAGGTATCACGGCAGATACCTGCCTGAAAACGGCCGGTTCTACCGGCCGTTCTTCAAGGTGTACAAGTTCCTGGACGGGTGCAAATTCCGGAATGCGATCCGGAAATGGCAGTATTGCGGAAAGCCGGTCACAGATTACAAAGAGAATCTCTGACACTCCCCCGCCCGCCCCGAACCGGGCGGGACAAGACCGGAAAGTCCCCGGCACAGGAAAGCAGTCACTTCCGAGCAGGATCCCCCGAACGCCCCAGACGGTCTCAGGCAGGCATCTACAAGATTCCAGACATAAAGAAACGGCTTCCTCATGCGGCAAGGAAGCCGTTTCTTTATTGCGGTGCTACGAAGCCCCGGAGCATGAAAGGAATGACAAGACTGAGGTTGTAAGCCATCAAGCCAATAGTGAGAAATGCCACGAGCAGCCTTACGCCTATCATCGCCAGCCTCGTTCTCATGTGCCTGAAAAGGAACGCCACGGCGACAGGAATGACGAACAGCCAGTGTGCGCCCATAATATACACCTCGATGATCCCAAAGCCGAGAACAATGTGGAGTACCATGTCCGTAGCAAACCACAGCATGCACAGCCGCAGGAGCCTGTCCTTCCATCCCACGATGATTCCGCCTGAAAACAGCAGGAAGACGAGTGCTTCAGCGATGTAATTCAATACGCTGCCGTACCTGACAATGACGGGCCGCAACTTGTTCACGTCTTCCAACACGTGATCCCGGTGCAGCAGGATGCTCTCTCCGAAGAGGTTTTCGACGACGGCATCGGTCCGTGAACTGGACAGGTCGGTCCATTCAAAGAACCTGCTGTCCGCCACCTGCGTCCCGGTACGGCTCTTCATGAACTCGTGCTGCTTCTCATATCTGGCGGCAAACCTGCGGTCATTCCTCAATTTCCTTCCTTTCACCTTTTCCTGAAGCCTGGCATCCGGCTCCACAAAGGCCGCCTGCTGGTATGCATAAACGGCAGACAAGGCGGCAAGGGGTACGATAAAGCCCAGAAAGAGGTGCCTGATACGGAAGGTACGCCTGCCGTTGACGAACAGGTCGGCCAATCCGATCTTTGCGATATTGGTCGAGGTGACGCCTGTCGCGAAGAACGCCAGGAGCATCGTCTGCCACGTCTTCATACGTTTTTTCTCCCGTTTCATCGCTTTTCCGGCAATATACAGTGTCATTGTCAGGAAAAAAAGCGAGAAGACAAAGTGGTCGGGAACGAAGCAGGTAAGCAGGATGGAGGCAAAAGAGAAGAAGAATGCGGTCAGCAAGACCGCGTCCTTTCCTGACAGCTCCAGCACCTCCTTGAAGATCCGGCAGATGAAAAGACAGCTGTATGTGGATGCGGCCACATTCAGGAAAGCCTCGATGAAAACGGCGAAATTGACACCGGTCTCCGCCATCAGCCAGTGGTTGAGAACATAAAAAGGATAGAAGAACGTGGGCAGCAGCGGATGGCGATAGAGCTGATAATAGACCTTCCAGCGTGACATCGTCATATAAGACAGGTCGTCAAAGCCCGATACTGTATAATGGTCGAAGAACAGTCCCCAGAAGCCCAGGTTTCCGCCCTTCGTGAACAGCCGGAAGTTATAGGCCACCATCAGTCCGTTCAAGGCCATGAAAGCAAGGACAGCCACCAGGCAGAGAAGCCTTTCACTCCGTTTGACCGCAAAGATATTCCGCATGATTTTCTCTTATTGATTCAGAAATTCAGTAGATGGTAAACCGTCAGGCCTCCGTTGTAGATCCAGAGACAGAGGGTAAGTGCCAGCAGCAGGCCATACAGCAGCCGCCGGGGCTTGCGCGACAGTCCCTTCAGAAGACAGCCACAGGCCATCGGGATGACGTATGCCCAGTGGGCAGCCATGATGTACACCTCGTTGATGCCGAAGCCCAGACCGATGTGGAGAATCAGGTCGAGGCAGAAGCAGGAGAAGGCGAGCCACATCAGACGGCTCCGCCTGCCTGCCCACAGCCCGGCGGAGAAGAGCAGCAGCAGGAGAACTTCCACGAAATAGTTGAAAGCCCAGCTGTAACGTACGATTACGGGGCGGTCGCGCATGACATCGCCCAGGGTGTTCCTGCTGTGCAGCTGCAGAGACTCGCCGAAGAGATTCTCCACGAGGGTCGCACTGCGTGAGGTCGTCATATCCGTCCAGTTCAGGAACTTCTGCCGGCTGACAGGCTTCCCGGCATGGGCGACCTGCGGCTCTCCGGCCTGCCTGCGGATCTGCGCCTGCCGGTGCGCCCGCCAGATTCTGTCGAATGCGGCCTGCCGTGCGGCACTGTCCGTCAGCTGCGTCGTATCACGGAAAGCAGCCAGCATCCCGGCCTTCTCCCTTTCCATCATCCGGGTGCGTTTCACCTGCCGGGCATGGACGCTGTCCGCCATGAACGTGCGGTATTCCCACTCGCTGAATCCCCAGAGAGCAGCGGCAGGCAGGAGAAGCGCCAGGAGGAGGTTGCCGGGACGGAAGAAACGGCGGCCTCTGCTGAAGAGATTTGCCAGGACTACTTTCAGTCCGTTGTTGAGCGATACGCCTGCCGTGAGCAGGAAGAGCACGACGGTCTGCCCTTTCGTCAGTCCCCGCCCTTCCTGCATCCGCCTCCCTGTCGTGTAGATGACGAGCAGCAGCAGGAACAGCGACAGCATGAAATGGTCAGGAGACAGGGATGTCAGCAGGACATGGGCGAAGGAAAAGAGCAGGAATCCCAGCACGGCCGCCTCTTTCAGGGAGAGGCCGATCAAATCCCGCCCGATCCGGACCATCAGCAGGAAGGCGTACAGCGAGCAGAAAAGCAGGACGGCGGCCACGAGAAACTGGGCACAGTTGATGCCTGTCAGCGCCATCAAGGCCCGGTTGACAAGATAGACCGGATAATAGAAGAACGCCAGCAGCGGATGGCGATACACATTGTAAGCAGTGGACCAGTCGGTCACCACACAATAGGTCAGGGGGTCGAAGCCGGAAATATGGAACACATCCAGGAACACCTTCCTGTAGTTCCCGGTGATGACCGAGAACCGGGGATAATAACAGCCGATGACGACAGCCTGCATCAGCAGCTGGCAGAGAAGGAACAGTCCGGTGACGAACCGTTCCTCCTTTCTTATCTTGAAAATCTGACTCAGCATATTCGGGAACATAAATAGAAGGCGGTCTGTCCGGCATTGTACATCCACAGAAAGGCGGTGAGCGCAGCCAGCAGCCAGCGATATGGGCGCCGCAGCCGCTGTGGCAGCCGCCGGAGGAGATAACCGCAGGCAACGGGAATGATGAAGGCCCAGCCTGCCGTCATGATGTACACCTCGTTGATGGCGAAGCCCAGAACAAGGTGCAGGGTCACATCACAGGCGAACCATGCGAGCAGCATCCGGAAGAACCGTTCTCTGCAGCCGGAGACGATTCCTGCCACGAAGAGCAGGACGACGACAGCCTCGACGACATAGTTGGCAGCCCAGCTGTAGGCGACGAATACGGGGCGGTCCCAGGAGACGTCCTGCAAGAGGTACTGCTGGTGCAGCTGGACGGACTCGCCGAAGAAGTTCTCGACCAGCGTCTCGCCCCTCGGCGTGGAAATATCCATCAGCTTGCCGACAGCACCGTCGCCGGCACTCCTGCCGGTATGCGACTTCAGCCAGCTCTCACGCTCGTTGATGTGCTGTTCCACCTTCCGGGCATCCTTCTCCCTGTTGACATGCACGATGTTCCGGATGACCGCCTCCTGCGGCACTTCCAGCAGATAATACTGTGACTGCTGTATGCCGAGCAGCAGCAGGAACGGAAGCACGCCCCCCAGAGAGACATACTTCCATGAAAAGAACCGCCTGCCATTGGTGAACAGCCCCGCCAGAAGCGTCTTCACCCCGTTGGAGGTCGCCATGCCCGCCGTGAAAAACGTGAGGACACATCCCTGCCATGCCGTGAGCAGTCGTCCTTTCTTCATTTTCATGCCCGTGATGTACAGCGTCATGGTGAGGAACATCATGGAGATGATGAAGTGGTCGGGAACCATCGACGGCACCAGCACATGGCCGAAAGAGAAGAGGAACAGGGTCAGGAGCGTGGCATCGAAGCGGGTCAGTCCGAGCACCTCACGGAAGACACGATACATGAAGACGACAGCATAGAAGGCAGAGAAGACGAGGATGGCGGCCATGAAATAGACGGCGAAGTTATAGCCGACGGCATCAATGAGCCAGCTGTCGAGCAGGTAAAGCGGATAGAGAAAGGTAAGGTAAAGCGGATGGCGCACCGTCTCGAAATGGATGCGCATTCCCGAGATGGTTATCCACGACCAGTTGTCATATCCCGACATCCGGAAGTTCTTGGTGAAAATGCTCCAGAAGCCACCGTGTGCCCCCATCGTATAGGCGTGATAGTGGCCGGCAATGACGAGGGCGTTGAACATGACGAAGACCGCAAGCATGGCAAGTGCCAGCCAGCGTTCCTCTCTCTTTACCTTGAAGATATTGAATAGCTGCATTGAACCGCATTGATTGACGGCTGCAAAGATACAAATTAAAGCAGACTGTACAAAATAACAGGCGGAAGAAGTCGCCCCATGCAGCGGGCAGACAGCAAAGGGGAAATCGCGCCCGGCAGGGAAGCACGACGGCATGCCCTGGACGGCAGCTGTCGGGCAGGCAGGATTCCGCACAGGACCGTCATTCGCCCCCTTTGCCGGGATGTGAGAGCGTGGAGACAACCGGACAGCACCGGGCGAAAGAAACAGATGAGCAGTCCCTGCCACCCATGGAGAATGAAGAAAGAAAGCTTCCGGCTTACCCGGCTCCGGCGCCTCCACCCGGCACGGTGAGTCCGGACCGTCCTTCTGAAGCTCCTACCCGAAAGGCATTCTCCTTTCTTCCGGGACATTTCATTTACAAAAAGAAAGGTCTTGAGCCTTGCCGTTTCCGATTCTCCCAAAGGGTTTCCAGCAATGTTTCCATCCGCACTTGTCAGGTATTTACAGTCACATCCGTAATTATGTCAAATTACTCAAAACACATTTTTTTGATAAGAAATAGTGTTATTTATCTATTAATTCAACAAAATATCGTATATTTGCATCCGAAAAGACGCTAACATTCCTGCCCGTTCATCAAAATAATTGCACATTAAGGCAAATGGCGGTGAGGACAAGACACAGGATACCGACAATGACTACATTTATATTGACATATCACACACATACGACATTCTTGATCTGAGCACTTCCTGCCGTTGTCCTGCAACTTCTCCCCCGCAGACATCGGAAAGACGGCCGGAGACAAACCGGCAAGAGCTGTGCAGCAGACCGGCGGAGGCTCCGCACGTTCGTCTCCCGTACGCCCCGACAGGGCACAGACGGCGAAAAAGACACGTCCCCAGAGGGCGTGAACGACAGGACAGAAAGGTCTTAGTTAAATGAAAATAAGAAAATAACTACCAAAATCCTATTATTTATGGGATATTTTTAGTTACCAGTGGGACTTCATCGTGAGATGAGGTCCCACATCTTTTCATAGAAGTAAGCAGCCGAATGCAGGAAACGGCTGCACGGCGATTTCCGGCCTCACCCATACAACAATTCCACCCGAATCCCGGTGAAAAACCGTTTCTTTTCCGTATCTTTGCGGACAGAACACAAAATTCACCAAACAGGAAAAGAACATGAACGTAGGAGACAAAGCACCCGAAATCCTGGGCATAGACCAGGACGGGAAAGAAATCAGACTGAGTGACTATAAAGGAAAGAAGGTCGTACTCTACTTCTATCCGAAAGACCTGACATCGGGCTGCACGGCACAGGCCTGCAACCTGCGCGACAACTATGATGCCCTGAAAGAGAAGGGGTATGCCGTCATCGGCGCCAGCATACAGGACGAGAAATCGCACCGGAGATTCATCGAGAAGAACAGCCTGCCCTTCCCGCTCATCGCCGACACAGACCTGAAGCTGGTGGAAGCCTTCGGCGTGTACGGCGAGAAGAAGATGTACGGACGCACCTACATGGGCACTTTCCGCACCACCTTCATCATCAACGAAGACGGCATCGTCGAGCGCATCCTCGGCCCGAAACAGATCAAGACCAAGGACCATGCGGCACAGATTCTTGCCGGGGAGGAATAGGCGGAAGGGCAGACGGTTCCCCGCCCGCCTATCAGAAAAAGGGAGAAGAGAAGAGAACAGAGCCGGGCGACCGTCCGGCACGGTCGCTGACAGGCCTTGTCCGCCCCCTGCCGCCCCCTGCCGGCAGAATCCCGGGGCTTTCATCCTTGCGGGTATCCCTGCAAGGTACGGAAAAAGAAAGTCCCGGCCTCACACCAGATGAAGCCGGGACACAGTCTTTACTCTCAAATTTCTAAATCACGCTCTCAAGCTCAGGCAGCAATGTGGTTGTTGACGTTCACTGCCTTTGCTACCAATGCTGCAACTACTACAGCGGCTAATACTATTGAAATCATAATCTTCTTTCCTTTTAATGGAGACGTTCTCCGCCTCCTGTTCTCAAATATGTTATCCTTAATCTTTACGGGTGCAAAGGTAGAGAGAAACGGGACAGAAAGCAAGTTTTATCTGTCCCGGATCCTGTTTTCCGCTATTTAATTACCTTGCGTCAAGCTGCTTGACTTTCATCAAGCACGCAAAGTTTGCTTTTCTCGGACATTTCCATTACCTTTGTTCTCTCAAACAGACAAACGGACAGAAGCATGGAGAAGAACCAGGAGCTGCGCAACGCATGGGACTTTGTAGAACATACGGGAATCAGCATCTTCCTGACCGGAAAGGCCGGCACAGGCAAGACGACATTCCTCCGTACCCTCAGGGATCGGAGCAGGAAACGGAGCATCATCGTGGCACCGACCGGCGTGGCGGCCATCAATGCCGGCGGCATGACCATCCATTCGTTCTTCCAGCTGCCTCTGTCGCCCTTCGTACCCAATGCCAGCATCAAGAACCGGTTTGACTACAGCAAGGAGAAACGCAAGATCATGCGCACCCTCGACCTGCTGATCATCGACGAGATCAGCATGGTCCGGTCCGACGTGCTGGATGCCATCGACTCCGTCCTGCGCCGGTTCCGCGAACACGACAGACCCTTCGGGGGAGTGCAGCTGCTCATGATCGGCGACCTGCAGCAGCTTACGCCGGTCGTGACACCGGAAGAAGAGAAGCTGTTGCAGCAGTACTATGACACGCCCTACTTCTTCGGATCGAAGGCATTGCGCAGCATCAATTACGTGACCATCGAACTGACACACGTCTACCGGCAGCAGGACAGTTCCTTCATCACCTTACTTAATCATGTAAGAGAAGGACAGACCACGGCGGACGACCTGCAACGGCTCAACGAGCGGTACCAACCGGGCTTCCGGCCGGCGGCGGAGAGCGACTACATCCGACTGACGACACACAACAGGATCGCAGAGAGCTGCAACGAAGACCAGCTGCGCAATCTCCCGACAAGAGCCTGTACATTCAGGGCGGAGACCGAGGGCAACTTCCCCGAATACAGCTACCCTGCCGACTTCCATCTGACCCTGAAGACGGGGGCGCAGGTGATGTTCATCCGCAACGACAACGGCGGCCGCTATTACAACGGCCGCATCGGACACGTCACATACGTTGACCACAGCAAGATCCTCGTCCTCTGCCCCGGTGACGACGAAGCCATCGAGGTGGAAGCGGAGACCTGGGAGAATACGAAATACACCTTGAACGAACGGACAAAACAGATTGAAGCCGAGGTGCAGGGCACCTTCAGGCAGTATCCGCTGCGACTTGCATGGGCCATCACCATACACAAAAGCCAGGGGCTGACCTTCGAACACGCCATCATCGATGCACAGCAGGCGTTCGCCTCGGGACAGGTCTACGTCGCCCTGAGCCGCTGCAAGACCCTGGAAGGACTTGTACTGGCTACGCCCATCCGCAGCACGGCAATCATCAATGACCGGCGCGTGAGCGACTACATCTCCCATCAGACCGAACAGGCGGCGCGAAGTATCTCCGCCCTGCCTGCCCTGAAAGAAGAATACTACCGTCAGCTGCTCATGGAACTGTTCAACTTCGACGAGATAAAAGCCTCCGAAACGGCACTTTTCAGGGTACTGACAGAGTTCTTCTTCAAGTTCCCGAAGATTACGGCACTCCACAGGATGGCACTTTCCGACCTTGACACACGCATCCTGAAAGTATCGATGAAATGGGGGAATATCATCAGAAGGATGACCGCCGGACAGCTGCATGAAGCTGAATTTATGGAGAGGGTGAAGAGCAGTACACGTTACTTTCACAGCCAGCTGACGGAACTGTTCAGCCACGTGCTCGGCATGACAAAGGAACTGCAGACGAGCAACAAGACTGCCGCCAGACGCTTTGAGAACACTTATGCGGAACTGCAGCAGTCGTATCAGGTCAAATGCGAACTGCTGGAACACATCATGGAGGAGGGATTCTCCACGGTCGCCTATCTGACAGCAAAGCAGGAGGCCATCCTGAACAGTCTCGACGATGGAAAGGGAAGAAAACGCAGGAAGAAAGAGCCGGACGCTCCCAAGTCTGCACCCAGACCGAGTACCGGCGAGATAACCTTCAGGCTCTTCAAGGAGGGGAAGCGGATAAAGGAAATCGCAAAGGAGCGCGGCCTCACCCCGGGGACTGTCCAGGGGCATCTCATTCCCTATATCCGGAAGGGCGACATAAAGATTGAGGAGGTGATGGACAGTTCGAAAGTCAACCTCATCAGGCGGATCATAAAAGGTGTAGGGACGGATGGCGGCATGAGACCCATCAAGGAGCTGTGCCCGTCTGACATCACCTATAACGACATCCTGATGGTCATGAAGACGGCAATGCCTTAGAGGACGGGCAGCCGGCAGCAGCTGTCCGCACGGCTCCCCAGCTATCCATCTCCATCCCCCCGCCCGAGCCGCCCCCTGATTGTCTGCCCGGAAAAGGACAGTCCGACAGCCCCTCCGCAACAACCAGAACGAGCTGGCTGAGGACAACAGGACGTGCAATGGAACGGAAAAAACGAACAAGCGAAGTAACAAAACGTCCTACGTACAACAAATTTCACATACATGATGAATAAAAAAGGGACAGAATGCCTTTCCTTTGCAGGAAAAGTTTTATCTTTGCAGTCCAATTCAAGGCTATTATTGAGTAGCAATCAAATTACGTTTACATAGTTATTAGTTAGTTAATAGTCATTTTAAGTAGCCAGACCGCTCCTCGTGATGAAGGGTATCCGGCAAAACTTTGAATCAGATAATTTTTAAGTTATTTAGTTAAGTGGCTGAGTGTATGTCTGCGCGAGCAGGTGTACACTCTTTTCTTTCACGCCTCCATGCTCTTCTTTTTTCACTGCCGTCTTCCCGCCCATGGAAGTTCCCCCTGTCCGGAAAGACACCGCCATCCCATCAGTCATCCCATCAGAAAAGAACGGCGACTAATCTGCCGGAATCCTTTGCAGGATCATAGGAAAATACTTAATTTTGCAGCAGAAAGTTCCATTTAAAAGGTAAGAGATATGGCTAATTTAAGATTTGAAGCTGTCGAGGAAGCCTTCAAGAAACGCCCCCTCGAGGTCAACACCCCTAAAGAACGGCCGGGAGACTTCTACGCAAAGTATGTGTTCAACCGCACAAAGATGTACAAGTACCTTCCCGTTGACGTTTATCAGAAGCTGGTGGATGTCATCGACAACGGGACACGCCTGGACCGGTCGATCGCCGATGCCGTAGCACAGGGAATGAAGAAATGGGCGGAGGAACACGGCGCGACCCACTACACGCACTGGTTCCAGCCCCTTACAGAGGGAACGGCAGAGAAGCACGACGCCTTTGTCGAGCACGACGGAAAGGGCGGCATGATGGAGGAATTTTCCGGCAAGCTGCTCGTACAGCAGGAGCCTGATGCCAGTTCATTTCCCAACGGCGGCATCCGCAACACCTTCGAGGCACGCGGCTACTCGGCCTGGGATCCGACCAGCCCGGTCTTCATCATCGACGACACACTTTGCATTCCGACCATTTTCATCTCCTATACAGGGGAGGCGCTCGACTACAAGGCCCCGCTGCTGAAGGCACTGCATGCCGTAAACGTGGCCGCAACCAAGGTCTGCCACTATTTCTACCCGGAGGTCAGACAAGTACACAGCAACCTCGGCTGGGAGCAGGAGTATTTCCTCGTCGACGAAGACCTTTACTTCGCACGCCCCGACCTCATGCTGACCGGCCGTACGCTCATGGGACATGACTCCGCCAAGAACCAGCAGATGGACGACCACTACTTCGGCACGATTCCAGAACGTGTACAGGCGTTCATGAAAGACCTGGAGATACAGGCTCTCGAACTGGGTATCCCCTGCAAGACCCGCCACAACGAGGTGGCACCCGGCCAGTTCGAGCTGGCACCCATCTTCGAGGAATGCAACCTGGCGGTAGACCACAACATGCTGTTGATGTCGCTCATGAAGAAAATCGCCCACAAGCACAGCTTCCGTGTCCTCCTGCACGAAAAGCCGTTCGACGGCATCAACGGATCGGGCAAGCACAACAACTGGAGCCTGTGTACCGACAACGGCATCCTCCTCCATGCTGCGGGGAAGACACCGGCGGACAATCTCCGCTTCGTCGTCTTCATCGTCGAGACGCTGATGGCCGTCTACCGACACAACGGACTGCTCAAAGCCTCCGTGATGAGTGCCACCAACGACCACCGCCTCGGTGCAAACGAGGCTCCGCCGGCCATCATCTCCTCCTTCCTCGGCAGGCAGATCAGCGACCTGCTCGACCACATAGAGAAGGCCGACAAAGACAATCTCTTCAACCTCAGCGGGAAAACCGGCATGCAGCTTGACATCCCGGAGATTCCGGAACTCTTCATCGACAATACCGACCGCAACCGCACTTCACCCTTCGCCTTCACCGGCAACCGCTTCGAATTCCGTGCTGTCGGCTCTGAAGCCAACTGCGCCGCGGCCATGATCGTGCTCAACACCGCCGTCGCCGAAGCCCTGACCGACTTTGCCGAACGTGTCGACACACTGACAGCGAAAGGGGAAGAGCAGACGTCAGCCATCATCGACATCCTCCGCGAGGACATCAAGGCCTGCAAGCCCATCCGGTTCGACGGAAACGGCTATTCTGACGAATGGAAGAAAGAGGCCGCCCGCCGGGGACTCGACTGCGAGCCGAGCTGTCCGGTCTGTTTCGACCGCTACCTTGACAGGGAATCCATCCGGATGTTCGAGCAGATGAACGTCATGAGCCACAACGAACTGGAAGCCCGCAACGAGGTGAAATGGGAGACGTACACGAAGAAGATACAGATCGAAGCACGTGTGATGGGCGACCTCGCCATGAACCATATCATCCCCGTAGCCACACACTACCAGAGCCAGCTGGCGAAGAACGTCCAGAACATGGTCGACATCTTCGGCGATGTAGAGGGGAAGCAGCTCAGCGAACGCAACATCAAGATCATCCGGGAGATCGCCGAGCGCACCAACATCATCGAATCGGGAGTCGAGGAACTGGTCAATGCCCGGAAAAATGCCAACAAGATCGGAAGCCAGCGGGAGAAAGCAGTGGCCTATCACGACACGGTCGCACCGAAGATGGAGGCCATCCGCTACCAGATCGACAAACTGGAACTGGTTGTCAGCGATGAGCTGTGGACACTTCCCAAATACCGGGAGCTGCTTTTCATCAGATAAAAACAGACGGTTCCATCGTCGTAAAGACCCGTAAAAGCCCGACAGAAAAAGGCTGTTTCAAAAAGTACCCACGGGTGGATGGAGAGGGTGTGCAGCATCTCAGCATCCATCAACAGAACCCTACGGGAAACGCACAGGACAGGTGTGTCTGCTTTTTGAAACGGCCTTTTTCTATGATTCCAAACAGACCTTCCGAATTCAAAGGCATATGCAAACCTGCAGATGTTCTTTGCAGGAAAAGGAGATTCTCGACATGAAAGGCAATGTCTTCCATGGTTTTCCATAATCAACAAGACGGCTGTCCCATCAGACTTGAAACAGCCCGGATGCCTATGCTTAGACGCCTTCCAACAGACGATGTACACCCTGTACAGGGAACACGGACCCGTTTCCTTCACTATCATACATACAGCAGGCGAGCTGACGGCCGACTGAAGCCGCCCCTACTCAGGACGGTTTCGTCCTGTTCCCCATCTTCCGCTTCATCCGGCTCTTTATCGACCTCACAGCCTGCGCCGTACAACAGAAGGCCTCGGCTTTCTGTTCATCCGTCATGCCGTTGTGCTCCATGATGTAATAAAATGTTTCCTTGGGCGTGAAGGCATAATGCGGGTTGTTGATCACATACGACAGGTCATAGTCGAAGCTGGGCATGATGACGTTGACCGCCAGTTGCTCCCGTTTGCCCATCTGGGAGAGATTTCCGCCTTTCATAATCGTATAGAGCGTATCTATACCCAGCTTCATCTGCTCGATGGAATCGATGGTTTTCGCATCTTCTACCGGTGCGGGAAGTGAAGCTTTCAGCTGTTTCAGTTCGTTGAGCCTGTTGTCAATCTCCGTCTTCATCTCGTCGATGGTCGCATCCTTCCGCTGCAAGGTCTGCTGGATGTTCTGCTCCGTTTCCTGCTGCAGCTTCCTGTAGGAGCGGGTCTGCTGGCGCAGACGACGGCGGAACCATACGACGACGCCGATGGTCACGGCAACAAGAAGCAGGAGCAGATAAGCAATGTACAGCTGCAACTGCAGGGCTTTCCGCTGTGCGACCGCCACTTCATAACGGTCCTGTATCTGTACCATCTCAATGTCTTTCTCCGGTGAAACCGAAAGAACCTGATGCTTCTCTATCCGTGTACGTATCTCCTGCAGCGTCTTTTCCTGATCTTTCCGGATGCGGGGTCTGAATGTTTCCGCCCGTTTTATATACAGCAAGGCCGAATCACGCAGTCCCATTTGGTTGAAGACGGAAGCCTTTTCGAGGTAAACATCCGTCAGCCGGTGGCTTCGTTTGCTGTCGTCGGCGTGCCCGGCGGCATGACTTAGGTAGTCGAGAGCCAGCCTGTAGGCACCGCTCTGCGCATTCAACAGTGCGATACGGTAGTAAGTCGTGAACTTCAGAGAGTCCTCCGTTACATTGAATAGATGTTTCTCAGCTGCCTTCAGCTGATACATCGCATTACGGGCGTCATGTCTCCCGGCAAACAACGCCGCACTGTCGAGCCGCATCCGTGCGATTCCGTCGTCGGTAGCAGGATAGGCAGGCAGTCTCTTCTGCTGACATGAGAGCAAAGCGGCAAGGACCGTCAGCAGCAGGCACATTCTCGTTTTCATATATGCAAAGATACACATTCTATGCATGACCGCCAAATCACAGTTGTGTCAGAACCTATGGAAAGGGATAGATAAACGAATGATAATCAGCAGGCTAATGACCGGAAATGTGTCAAGGAAGAACGGGGTATTGCAGGGTATTCTCTTCTTCTTTACCTTTGCATTGACATTAAGTTCCAATATATGTCATCTGCTTTTCATAAACCTGCGGCGGCGTGATTGCGTTTAAGCGCTGGCGCAGGTTTTCATCCTCCACCCTGGTTCTTGCAGAAAAGAAAGAGCTTGGATTTCAGAATGAAGCAAACATACTGAATTGAATATTAAACGGTCTTGATTATGAAGGAAAAATTATTCTGTACGTTGCTGATGTGTTTCGTTGTCATCGGGGAATCCGCTGCACAGCACCAGAAAAAACCGATGGAACCGGGGAAAACAAGGTGCGACAGTTCCTCTCTGCCCATGTTCTGCGCCGAACCGGCTTCTGTCCCCCACCGTGATACGGTGTCCTCGGTCGCACCCATGGAGAAGGAAGACACCGCAAAGACGGAGCGGGAACGGGAGATGGAAGCGGTATGTCTCTTCGAAGAACACCCTTGCTTTCCCACTGACTTCAAGGCTTTCATTGCAGCCAATCTCCGTTACCCTCCCACATTGCAGGAGACATGCTGCCAAGGAAGGGGCATCGTGAAATTCTTTGTCAATCCCAAGGGCAGGTGCAGCCGGTTTACGGTTGTGCGTTCTGTTGACCCGGCGTTAGACCAGGAAGCGCTCCGTGTCTTAAAGACAATGCCGGCCTGGAAGTGGAAACGCAAGCCCAAGAAAGGGGCATGGACCGTCGTTCCCATAACGTTCCGGCTGCAATAGTCCGCCCCCCATAGGCGAAGAGCACCCTGCCCTGCTGAAAACAGCGGAAACACGTTCAACCACGATGAGCGGCAGACACCTGTCGCTTTCGTGGAAACCCGCCGGCTTTTCTGCCGTAAAAATCCAATGTCTTTTTGCCATAGTCTTATTCTTTTGTCGTATCTTTGCAGAAACGAAGACAACAACAAAATATAAAGGTAAAATTATGGCAAAGAAAGCTTTATTGATGATCCTTGACGGATGGGGTAACGGAAAACATGACAGAGGCGACGTGATTTACAACACACCGACACCTTTTCTGGATTATTTGAATGCAGTCAGCGCACATTCGCAGTTGCAGGCTTCGGGTGAAGATGTCGGTCTGCCGGCCGGCCAGATGGGCAACTCGGAGGTGGGACACCTGAATATCGGCGCCGGCCGTATCGTCTATCAGGACCTCGTGAAAATCAACAAAGCCTGTCAGACAGGGGACATCCTGAAGAACCAGGGCATTGTCGACGCATACAGCTATGCACAGAAGACAGGCAAGAAGCTCCACTTGATGGGACTGACGTCTACGGGAGGCGTCCACTCTTCACTGGATCATCTCTTCAAACTGATTGAAATCGGCAAGGAATACAATCTGAAGGATGTCTACGTACACTGCTTCATGGACGGCCGTGACACCGACCCGAAGAGCGGCGCCGGCTTCATCGCCGACATCCAGAAGGTCTGTGATGCCAACGGAGCACACGTTGCTTCCATCGTCGGCCGCTTCTATGCAATGGACCGCGACAAGCGTTGGAACCGTGTGAAAGAGGCTTACGACCTGCTCGTCGAGGGCAAGGGCAACCAGGCCACCGACATGGTGAAGGCTGTCGAGGCAAGCTATGCCGACGGCGTGACGGACGAGTTCATCAAGCCGATCAACAACTCTTCGGTAGACGGTACGATCCAGGAAGGCGACGTGGTCATCTTCATCAATTTCCGCAACGACCGTGCCCGGGAGCTGACGTATGTGCTGACCCAGCAGGATATGCCGGATGAAGGCATGCACACCATCAAGGATCTGCAGTACTACTGCATGACACCTTACGATGCCAACTTCAAAGGAGTACACATTCTCTTCCCCAAGGAGAATGTAGTAGACACCTTGGGCGAATACCTCAGCCGGCTCGGCAAACGGCAGCTCCACACCGCAGAGACAGAGAAGTACGCACACGTGACCTTCTTCTTCAACGGCGGACGCGAGCAGCCTTACGAGGGCGAAGACCGCATCCTGGTCCACTCTCCGAAGGTGGCGACCTACGACCTGCAGCCGGAGATGAGCGCCTTTGAAGTGAAAGACAAACTCGTCGGTGCCATCAACACACAGCAGTACGACTTCATCGTGGTGAACTTCGCCAACGGCGACATGGTAGGGCATACAGGTGTCTACCATGCCATCGCCAAGGCAGTATGGGCTGTCGACCACTGTGTCAAGGAGGTGATTGAGGCTGCCAAAGCCAATGATTACGAGGCTATCATCATCGCCGACCACGGCAATGCCGACCACGCCATCAATGATGACGGTACGCCGAACACCGCACACTCGCTGAATCCGGTTCCGTTCATCTACGTGACCGACAACAATTCAGCGACCGTCAAAGACGGGCGGCTGGCCGATGTCGCTCCTTCCATCCTCCATATCATGGGACTGGAACAGCCGGCAGACATGACAGGTGAGGACCTGATTACAGACTAAGAGATCGTTGACAATCTAAAAACAAATAAATCCCAAAGGCTGTTTTTGGCTTTTGGGATTTGTTTTTTTCTCCTTTGTCGTCGAGAGTTATTTTCACAACTTATCATTAAGTATCAGTTTTTTAAAAGATTGAAAAACAATGGAGATTCGTAAATTCGCATTATCACTGGCAGTACTTGCAGGACTCTGTTCTCTTAACACACAGGCACAGACAGGCAAGAAAGTGACAAGTCATGAAACGATTGGGCAGCGTATCGATACACTGGCAAAGAAAGTAGGCTCTGCAGTGAAGAAAGCAGAGAAAACCGGCAAAGAGAAGCTCAATGCTGACGAAAAGAAACTTGATGCAGATGCGAAAAAGGTCGGCAGCGAGGTAAAGCATGCAGAGAAAATCGGCAAGGAAAAGATCTGCTCTGATGCAAAGAAGATCAATTGCAAAGTAAAGCATGCCGAAAAGGCCGACAAAGCCAAGTTGAAGTCTGATATAAAGAAAATCAAGAGAGGAGTCGCTAAAACCGAAAAGAAAATAAAGCGCACCTATCTTAAAGACAAAGCAAAGATCAAGGCTTGGGAGAAAGCAAGAAAAGCAAAAAAAACAGAACTCCGGATGTCTTTCCGTCTTCTGCAGACAGCCTATTCTTATATCAACGGCGTTTGTAAATATTTTTATGCCGTTCAAAGCCGACACATGCTCTTCTGGCTCCTGAAAGATGCCTGATTGACTTGCGACAGGTGCTCTCTTAGCGTGTTACCAACGCCCTTTTGAAGTCCAATCAAGCACCATTTAAAAATGAATTAACAACCAGTTGATTGACTGCTGGTTGCAAACCAGCTTTTTTGCACGTATTCTTTTTATTTGCAGATGATCTGTTTGAAATTATGTAATGACTTTTCAAAACCTTATCTGTCTTTTCAACGTATCAAAATGAAAAGGTCCTTGGATCGGAGGAGGATAACAGGATAGAGAGTCGACGGTCTTGGCTATGTTTTTGTTGAATGAACCACTTCGGCTCTTCCGTTAGCTATACGAAAAACATCCACGCATTGAACGGAAGAACCTTTTTTATTGCAACACAAGGATATGCCCTTCACGCAGGATGAGTACGGTAAAGACTTAGGCGTGACAGAAAAGGATCTTGTAAATTAATGAAAATATTATAATAAAGCAAAAAAGTACAATGCCAGCGGTCTAAGAGGGCGGCGGGAATTGTTTTTTTTATTACCTTTGCAAACATAAGGGTTTTCCCCTTTATGAGTTAATCAGTTATTAATGTATAATTTTAAAACAGCAAAAGGTTATGGAATTCAAGAAAATAGCATTATCTTTCGCAGTAGCATTCAGTCTTTGTACAGTAACCGCACAGGCACAGGATGCAGTCAAGTGTGACAAAGCCCAGCAGGAGCAGGCATGTCAGCAGACAAAGAAATGTCCGAAGCATGCAAAGGCCTGCTGTGACAAGCAGCCGGCAAAACCCTGCTGCAAGAAGGACGAGAAAAGCTGCAGGCAGGACAAGCAGAACTGCAAGAAAGACTGTCGCAACGACAAGTCGAAAAAGGCACAGAAGTGCAGCAGGAAACAGTGCAAGCCGAACAAGAAGTAAGCGGGATTGCGTGAACAGATAAAAGTCGTGCCGGAATGGCACGGCTTTTTTGTTTTTGTCGGAACTTTATTGTACTTTTGTAGGAAAGAAACGAAACGATGAGTGTAAAGATAGAACATTCTTGGGAACAACGGCTGGGCGGGGAATTTGAGAAACCTTACTTCCGGCAGTTAACAGAACAGGTGAGACAGGAGTATGCAAAATTCCCCTGTTATCCGCCTGGACGACTCATCTTCAACGCTTTCAACCTGTGTCCTTTCGACAAGGTGAAAGTCGTCATCATCGGGCAGGACCCCTATCATGAACCCGGTCAGGCAATGGGACTGAGCTTCTCCGTGCCCGACGGTGTAAGGATTCCTCCCTCGCTGGTGAACATCTACAAGGAGATTGAAGACGACCTCGGCGTACCGGCCAGCCGGTCGGGTGACCTGACACGATGGGCCGAACAGGGTGTGCTGCTGCTCAATGCCACGCTGACTGTCCGTGCCCACGTTGCAAACAGCCACCAGTGGTTAGGGTGGGGCACATTTACCGATGCCGCCATCAAGGCACTCAGCGATGGACGGGAGAATCTGGTCTTTATGCTTTGGGGTGGTTTTGCCCGCAGCAAGAAAGCTCTGATCGACCCCCGGCGTCATTGTATTCTCGAGAGTGTACATCCCTCACCGCTCTCTGCAAACCGGGGAGGGTGGTTCGGTCAGCACCAGTTTTCACGGTGCAACCAGTATTTGGAGGCTCATGGAACAGTTCCCATTGCATGGTGACAATCATTTCAAGGTAAGGCGAAAAAGATGGGTAACACGTACGATCACATATTCATGGTAGGCAATGTCCTTGTCTCTCCGGACATTCTTACGGTGAAGTTCTGCTGCGACCTCGACAAGTGTCATGGACAGTGCTGCGTTGAGGGGGATGCCGGGGCACCTGTGACATTAGATGAGACGATGGAAATCGAGAACGTCCTGGATGCTGTCTGGGGCGACCTGTCTGCCTCCGGGCAGTCTGTCATCGATCGGCAGGGGGTGGCTTATACCGATGAGGAGGGCGAATTAGTGACAAGTATCGTCGGTGGTAAGGACTGTGTTTTCACCTGTTATGAGCATGACTGCTGTCTTTGTGCGTTGGAACGTTCCTACCGCAGCGGCAGGACGGGTTTCGTAAAGCCCATTTCCTGTTCGCTGTATCCGATCCGTGTGAAAGACTTCGGCAACGGCACCTGTGGAATCAATTACCATCGATGGCGCATCTGTGCTGATGCACGAAAAAAAGGAGAAGAACTGGATCTTCCCCTTTATAAGTTCTTGAAGGAACCGCTCATCCGCAGATTCGGCAGAGAGTGGTATGAGGAACTGTGTGAAGTGGCAGACGAGTTGACGCGTTTACAAATTGACAGGTAAACCAGTTGTCCGTTTAAAAAATCGCATTTGGTCCATTCCGGAAATGGCATGAAGATATCGGGCCTGAAGCGTGGGAAACCATCCCTTGCGTGTGCCCTTCATGCTGCCACAAAGCCATTCAGGAGATGCGCTTTTACCGCAATTACCCCTCGAGACCTATGCTTTTCGGTTCTGTTTCAGCCACAACCCGTCCACTTGTCCACCTGCCGGCCTGTCAACTTTTCCTGAACTGCGACGGACTCATCCCTACGTGTTCCTTAAAGTATTTCCCCATGAAACTCTGATTGGCGAAATTCATCTCATCGGCAATCTGCTTGATGCTCATCGTGCTGTTTTTCAGCATGACGCGCAGTTCACGTGTGACGTAAGAGTCAATCCATTCGCTGGGTGTCCGCCTGCTGACGGTACGTACCGTTTCTGAGAGGTATTTCGATGTGATGCACAGGTGCTTGGCATACCAGCTGACACGGCGTTCTGTACGGTAATTCTTCTCAACAGCCTGGATGAAATTGCGGAAGATGACCTCGGAACGCATCTGGCTTTCGTCACCTGTCTGCTGGAAGCGGTAGATGACATTACTCATGTCGATGATCAGAGCCTTGAGCATCGTCATCACCAGTTCGCGGCGGAAGCGATGCCCCGTGTCTGTGACCTTCTGCCGGATGTGGCGGATGTCGTCTTCCAACGCCTTTGTCTGGTCCGGATTGAGGTGAAAGACGGGATGGGTCCGTGCGAAGAGGAAGAGAGCCGACAGCTCGTGGATGCCGCTGACAATATTCTGGAAGAAGTCATACGATAGGATGAGCGCAATCCCCCTGCAGTCGCATGACAGTCTGTAGTCGCCGACGACCTGTCCCTCACTGATGATGATCACGTCTCCGGCCCCTACCTCATGCGCTTTCGTATCTACGGTGTATTGCGCCTTTCCGCCGGTGCAGAGCGCAAGGAAGAGCGACTTCATCCGGGAGGAATTTTCCGGAAGCGATACCTTCGCGATGTCCTCGAAGAGTATCAGGTCGTTGTCAATGTATTCACCTTCCGGGTAGATACGCTTTGCATGGGCGACGTCCACTTCGGTGAGTCTTATGTTTCTGTTCATTTTTCTTTGTTGAAATAGGATGTGATAGGCGGGGATAGGCGATAACAAGCGGGGATAGGTAGTGACAAGCGATGACAAGACAATGGCAGGCAATGAGAAAACACCTCAAACAAAAGCTCTCCTCCCTGTTTCGTGAGGAGGAGAGCCTTTTGTGACAAGTTCTGCTGTCATGCTCCCTTGTCACTCTCCGGTGGATATACCGGTCAGCCTTGTGCCCATCTTCGTCCGTCTCCCGTTATATGCCGGTCGGCTCTGCACCTGTCTTTGTCAGCGGGCCGCCTTACACACCGTCAGGCTACACACATTTACTTGCCAGACCTGCTGCCGCATGGGATTCAGCCTTGGTCTATGCGTCGATGTTTGCGTAGGTGGCATTCTTCTCTATGAACTCGCGGCGGGGTTCTACGTCGTCTCCCATCAGCATGGAGAAGATCTCGTCGGCATCAGCGGCATTCTCGATCGTTACCTGTTTCAGCAGACGGGTCTTGGGATCCATGGTCGTCTCCCACAGCTGTTCCGGATTCATCTCACCGAGACCCTTGTAACGCTGGGTGTGGATGGTCTTTCCGTCTTCGACCCCGTTTCCGTACTTGTCGAGGAAAGCCTGTCGCTGCTGGTCTGTGTAGCAGTATTCGCTCACCTTCTTGTAGGTACACTTGTAGAGCGGCGGGGTGGCGATGTACAGATGTCCTTGCTCGATGACCTTCGGCATATAGCGATAGAAGAGGGTCATGATCAGGGTGTCGATGTGCGAGCCATCGACATCGGCATCGGTCATGATGATGATCTTGTCGTAGCGGAGTTTGTCGGTATTCGCCTCGAAGTCGCCTTCATCCTCTACACCGAAACGGACACCGATGGACTGGATGATGTTCATGACGGATTCGGCCTCGAACACACGGTGACGCTGCACCTTCTCCACATTCAGTATCTTACCGCGGAGCGGGAGGATGGCCTGTGTGTAACGGTCGCGCCCCTGCTTGGCAGAACCGCCGGCGGAATCACCCTCGACGAGGAATATCTCACAGTCCTTCGGATCCTTGTTGGAACAGTCGGCCAGCTTGCCGGGCAGACCGCCGCCGCTCATCACGTTCTTGCGCTGGACGCTCTCACGTGCCTTGCGTGCCGCTACACGTGCCGTGGCGGCAAGGATGACCTTGTTGCAGATCAACTTCGCCTCGTTCGGATGCTCCTCCAGATAGTTTGACAGCGCTTCGCCGACCGCCTGCTGTACGGCTCCGGAAACCTCGCTGTTGCCCAGCTTGGTCTTTGTCTGTCCCTCGAACTGCGGTTCTGCCACCTTGATGGAGATAACGGCAGTCAGTCCCTCACGGAAGTCCTCGCCGGCAATCTCGATCTTAGCCTTTTCTATCTGCTTGGAGATCTGCGGGTCGTTGTCGGCGTATGCCTTCAGCGTACGGGTCAGTGCCGTGCGGAATCCCTGCAGGTGCGTACCGCCTTCGATGGTGTTGATATTGTTGACGTAGGAATGAATATTCTCCGTGTAGTCCGTGTTATACATCACAGCCACCTCGATAGGGATGTTCTGCTTCTCGGTCTTGAGGTAGATGACATCGTCGAAGAGATGCTGGCGGTGGCGGTCCACATAGCGTACAAACTCCTTCAGACCGTCCTTGGCATGGAATACCTCGGTACGGGTCTTGCCGGTCTCGGGGTCAGGGCGCAGGTCGGAAAGCGTGATCTTGATGCCGGCATTCAGATATGCCAGCTCCCGCATACGGCGCGCCACAATGTCCCACTGGAAAACGGTCGTCGTGAAGATGCCGGCATCCGGCCAGAACTGCTGGCGTGTACCGGTCTTGTCGGTCTCGCCCACGACCTTTACCGGATAGAGCGGCTTCCCCTTCTCATACTCCTGCTGGTAGATCTTTCCGTCTCGGAACACCTGCGACTTCATGTGAGACGAGAGGGCATTCACACAGCTGACACCCACACCGTGCAGACCGCCGCTGACCTTGTACGAGCCCTTGTCGAACTTGCCGCCGGCATGCAGGACGGTCATCACGACCTCAAGGGCACTCTTGTGGAGCTTCTTGTGCTCGTCTACAGGGATGCCTCGGCCGTCATCCTCGACCGTGACGGAGTTGTCCTCGTTGATGCTTACCTCAATGTTCTTGCAGTAGCCGGCCATCGCCTCGTCGATGGAGTTGTCGACGGTCTCGTTGATCAAGTGGTGGAGTCCCTTTTCACTGATGTCGCCAATATACATGGCAGGACGCTTGCGTACGGCCTCCAGCCCCTCGAGGACCTGGATGTTACTGGCGGAGTAATTATTCTCGTTTTCTTGATTTTCTGCCATTTTTCGTTAGATTGTCTTATGGTATGCAAAGATACACTTTTTCCTTCAGATAAGGAAATAAAAACTTGCAAAAAACGCTTAAGGTTTGTTCTGTAAAGTCCGTGCGGAGGGGACTTCCGGAGGATGCCGGGAGCCTCCGGAAGCGGCTGCTGCAGAAACCTGACGGAGGCTGTACGCCCAGGGGCTTACAGCCTGTACCTCCGGGGAATGAACGTCGGTCTGGCCGGGGACGATTCTCCCGAGCCGCCCCGACCGCATCCGCATCCGGCAGACCGCCTGACAGAGAGGCCGGCAGCGACGGGCGCCGATACGAGAAGAGCCGCAATCCTTTCCCGGATTGCGGCTCTGTTATTCTTTTTCAGCTATGACTTGAAGGCATTATCCCAATGCTGCAACGTGCCTGCAGAGAGAAGCTTTCAGGTTGGCTGCCTTGTTCTTGTGGATGATATTGGTCTTAGCCAATTTGTCCAGCATCTTCTGTACGGTAGGATAGAGCTTTACAGCCTCTTCCTTGTCCGTCAGATTGCGCAGCTTGCGAACAGCATTACGCATGGTCTTAGCATAGTATCTGTTGTGCAGCGTCTTGACTTTGTCCTGACGGATTCTCTTCAATGATGATTTGTGATTTGCCATCTTTGTTTCCTTCTTTTATTTTACTTGTAGTCCCTAGCAGAGTCGAACTGCTCTTTAGAGAATGAAAATCTCTCGTCCTAACCGATAGACGAAGGGACCGTGGTCAAATTGCGGGTGCAAAGGTACTTCTTTTATTTCAATCAGCCAAACTTTTGCCGAAATAATTTCTGTAAGATACTGTATTTTTGTACTTTTGCAGGGTCTTGATATGATACAGAAGTCAAAAGCCATTGTTCTGCGGTCTCTGAAGTTCGGCGACACATCGCTGATCGTCGATATGTTTACCGAGCAGGAAGGCCGCATCTCTTTCATCACTCATGTCGCAAAATCGGCCAAGGGAAAGGTCAAGAAGCAGTTCTTCCAGCCGCTTACCCTCCTCGAGCTGTCGTTCGACTACCGCCAGCGTGTGACCCTGCAGCGGATAAGAGACGTGCGGATTCTGCGCCCTTACGGTTCGATCCCCTTTGATCCGGCAAAGTCGGCAGTCCTTCTTTTCCTTTCAGAGTTCCTGTCGTATGTCACGCGGGGGGAGCAGCAGAATGTCCATCTGTATCACTATGTGCAGACCAGCATGGAATGGCTGGACGAGGCCGTACAGGGTTATGCCAATTTCCATCTTGTCTTCATGATGCGCCTGAGCCGCTTCATCGGGTTCTTCCCCAATCTTGAGGACTACCGGAAGGGAGCCTGCTTCGACCTGCGCAATGCAACCTTTACCGACTGCGTCCCCTCCCACCCCGACTATCTTCTGCCTGCCGAGGCGGCGAACATCGGCCTGCTTATGCGCATGGACTATGAGAACATGCACCTCTTCCGGCTTTCACATACCGACCGCAACCACATCTCGGACATTATCCTCCGGTATTACCGGATCCATGTCCCCGACATGCCGGAGCTGAAGAGCTTTCTGGTGCTGCAGGAACTGTTCGGGCAGTAGCCGGCATCCGGTCTGTGGAGAGAAACAGACGATACGGAAGGCATCGCCGCCCGGCAGACATTTCCCGCATAAGCCTGCCATTTCCTCTTGCCCTATACATCATCGACAGAAACCGACCCGGCCTCCTGCCGGTGTACGGATGTCCGACACCACCCGTGCTGACGGCAGACACCACCCGTGGCGGGGGCATGCACGCAGACATACTGTTTGTCCGTATGGAGACGACTTGCAGTAGAAGCCAAGGGGGGAACGTGCCGGGTCTGACGAGGGAAAACCTGCTTTTCCAAAGACGATGAGGGATTGTCCGGCAAAAGGATATCACACAAAGAGAAACATGACTTTATATGTTTCGCAGGACGACAACAGAACAAAAGCGAGAAGAATCCTTGTGGAGGAAGCCGGTGGAGTCGGTTTATTTTTGTATTTTTGCAGTTCTGTAACATCATTCCGTTTCATCAATCGTACATTTCTAATCTTTCATACAATAAGAAAACATGAAACTAACAGAACAGCGAAGCAGTATGCTTCACGGGGTACTGCTGATTACTTTGTTTGCCTGTGCGGCTTTCTACATCGGCGACATGAACTGGGTGAAGGCCCTGTCCCTGAGCCCGATGGTGGTGGGAATCGTGCTGGGCATGCTGTATGCGAACAGCCTCCGCAACAATCTTCCTGACACGTGGGTGCCCGGCATTGCCTTTTGCGGGAAGCGGGTGCTGCGCTTCGGCATTATCCTTTACGGTTTCCGGCTGACATTCCAGGACGTCGCAGCGGTGGGTTTGCCGGCCATCCTCATTGATGCAGTGATTGTGGCAGGAACCATCCTGCTGGGGGTTGCGGCAGGAAAGCTGCTGAAGATGGACAGAAGCATCGCACTGCTGACCGCCTGCGGAAGCGCCATCTGCGGAGCGGCGGCCGTATTGGGCGTGGACGGCGCAATCCGTCCGAAGCCTTACAAGACGGCTGTGGCCGTGGCGACAGTGGTCATTTTCGGAACGCTATCGATGTTCCTCTATCCCGTCCTTTACCGGACGGGAGCCTTGGGGCTGTCTCCGGATGAGATGGGCATCTTTGCAGGCTCTACGATTCATGAGGTGGCCCACGTGGTCGGCGCCGGCAATGCCATGGGGGCAGCCGTCAGCAATTCGGCGATTATCGTGAAGATGATCCGGGTGATGATGCTGGTACCTGTATTGCTGGTCATTGCGTTTTTCGTGGCAAAGGACGTGGCGGAGCGTGAGAACGCCGGAAACGGGCACAGCAAGGTCACAATCCCCTGGTTTGCCGTACTGTTCCTTGTCGTGATCGGGTTCAACTCCCTGTCCCTGCTTCCCGACAGTGTCGTGTCTTTCATCAATACGCTTGATACGTTCCTGCTTACAATGGCCATGTCGGCACTGGGTGCCGAGACGAGCATCGAGAAATTCAAGAAGGCCGGCCTCAAGCCTTTCCTCTTGGCTGCGATTCTGTGGTGCTGGCTGATAGGAGGCGGCTATTGCCTTGCCAGGTTCCTGGCTCCGGTGCTGTAACTTGCGGATGTAAGCGGGGACAGGCGAGGATAACAAGACAGACGATGATGGCAAGACAGACGATGATGGTATGACAGGCTGGATAAACGATGATAGGCGGTGAACGGTAATGAAGTCCATTTCCGTTCACCGCCTATCATCCATTCCTGGAGCACCAGGCTTCATCAGACAAAGCTGATGACTCCCTTGACCGTATCCCTGTTTTCGTTCTCCTGCACATTCTGTTCGGGAGCGCCGATGCGCTTGATGTCCTTGACCATCTGCTTGGTACGCTTGTAGGTAGGCGTATTCTCAACGGCAAGGATCACATCCTCATTGTCGAGCTCGTCGGCTGTGAAGCGATAGATATGAGGACGGTGCTTGTATTGAGAGCTGCTGTTGTCTGTGTAGAAACGGTCACGACGGTCACGACGCTCGGCAGCCTTCTCCTCTTCTTCCGCAAGGCGTGCGGCATCCTCCTGTGTCTGCTTCTTGATATGACCGCCCATACCGTCAACATTCTCGATGCCGAAGCCTGTCGCAAGGATCGTAACCTTGACCTTCTTGTCAAGCTCAGGATCGATGGCAAGTCCCCATTTCAGTTCGAAGTCAGCGCTGAAATGGTTCATGAACTCGGTGACATCGCCCATCTCTTCCATGGTAAGCCCCGGGTTGTCCTTGTCGTCGCTGTTGAAGTTGATGGAAAGCAGAATCTTCTTCGACTTGTAGACATCGTTGTCGTTGAGCAGCGGTGAGTTGAGGGCATCCTCTATCGCCTGCTTCACACGTCCCTCACCTTCACCGTAACCGGTCGACATGATGGCAACGCCGCCATCCTTGAGGACTGTCTTGACATCGTTGAAGTCGAGGTTCATAATACCGTGAACCGTGATGATTTCGGCAATGCTCTTGGCCGCCACACTCAATGTGTCGTCAGCCTTGCGGAAACCATTGAGCAGGCTCAGTTCCGGGTAAATCTCACGCAGCCGTTCGTTGTTGATGACGAGCAGGGCATCAACGTGCCGGGCCATCTCTTCCACACCGTCCAGTGCCTGGTCAATCTTCTTGGCTCCCTCGAAACGGAAGGGGATGGTGACGATTCCCACGGTAAGAATCCCCAGTTCCTTGCTCACACGTGCAATGACCGGTGCAGCACCCGTACCGGTTCCACCGCCCATCCCAGCGGTAATAAACGCCATCTTCGTCCCGTCGTCCAGCATGTGCTTGATGTCTTCAATGGTGTCTTCAGCAGCCTGGCGCGCACGTTCCGGCCTGTTTCCTGCACCAAGTCCTTCCTTGCCCAACTGGAGATGAACCGGCACGGGAGAGTCGTTGAGTGCCTGTGCATCCGTATTGCATAGGACGAAGGTCACATCGTGGATTCCCTCGCGGTACATGTGATTGACGGCATTCCCGCCGCCTCCGCCGACACCAATGACCTTTATGATGCTGTCGGCAACATCGTTGTCATCGAAGTCTAATATATCTAATCTGTTATTGTTGTCTGCCATAACGGTATCTGTATATTATTTTAACAATGTTCTTTCTTGTACGTATAGGAAACGGCTATTCCTCTTCTTCGTCGATGATCTTCTTGCCGAACTCCTTCGCCTTGCGCGTAAACTTGTGCCAGAAGCTGTTGCGGCGTTTCTCTTCTTCTATCTCTCTCGCCCTTGCTTCTTCTTCCTCCCGCAGCTTCCGTTCTTCCTCTTCCCGCCTGCGCCGTTCCGCTTCGGCTTTCTTCTTCTCCTCCGGTGTAGGGACGATGCCCTGTCCCTGCCGGCTGGCAGCCGACGGGGCATAGCTGTCTGCCGGGGTCCCGACCGCCACGTCGTCGTTGTTGAAAAGGGTGTTCTGTGACGGGTTGTAAGCAGGACCGGCACAGTTCATGTCGCCCTTGGCAAGCAGTCCGAGAACCGTATTCATGTCGCCATGCTTGGCAGTGATGTCGGCATTGCCGGAGGTGATGGTCTGTGTGACGAAGTTCGCCTTGCGGATCTTGTCGATGTGGGTGCAGTTGCGGATGCTGCGTTCGATGTTCTTCAGGTTCATGCCGCCACCCGTAAGGATGAATCCGCCAAGGAGCTTGTCGGTATAGTCCGGCGGAACCTGACACCACACATTCTCGACGATTTCCTCCACACGGGCTTCCACAATCTCGATGAACTTGCGGCTGTCCACGGTACGTTCCGCATCGATGGAGTATTTCAGACTGTTGTCTATGTCGTTGTTTTCCGTGTAGGCGGAAGCGTATTTGAGTTTCATCGCCTCCGCATCCTTCTCTTCCATCTGCAGGCTGGCGATGTCCTTTGTGATGTTGTTGCCGCCCAGCGGGATGACTGCCAGATGGCGGAGGATGTTCTTGTGGTAGACGGAGACTGTCGTCGTGTCGGCCCCGAAGTCTACCAGCACACAGCCTCCTCTCTTCTCGGCTTCGCTCAGCACGGAATCCGCCAGTGCCAACGGGGCAAGATACATCTCGGCAATGGAGATGCCGGCCTTCTCAAAGCAGTTGTTCAGGTTGTCGTAGAAAGCCTTGCGCCAGAGGATGTTGAGGAAGTTGCCTTCCAGCCGGGCCGCCTTGATACCCACCGGGTCGAGAGAGTACTGGTTGTCGACCTTGTATTCCTGTGTGGCGGCATCGAGGATTTCCTGGTCCGGATACGTCATATTGCGGTTGGCATCCATCAGTTCGTTGATCATGTCCGACGTGATGATGGTATCCGCAGGCAGATCCTTTACGATGACGTTGCGTACACTCCGTATGGACTGTCCTCCCACGCCCACGTAGACCTGAGAGATCTCGTACTTCAGCTGTTTCCTCAGTTTGTTGATGATGCCGGTAAGGCACTGCCCCGTCTTGTCGATGTTGTAGACGACTCCTTTCCGGATACACTGCGAAGCGTCTTCCTTTACCACGGCAAGCACGGAGATGCTGCCGTCAAGATTCTTTTTGCCAGCGATTCCCGTAATCTTTGATGAGCCTAATTCAATGGCTACTATGAACTCTGCCATATTCGTTAAGTATTATGTATTCCTTGTTTTGATTTTCCTTTTGATTGCCGCCCTACTCTGTCGGTCCGTCTGCGGCGGTCTCCTGCCGTTCCACTTCTTTCCGGGCCTTCTCCCTCTCTTCTTCTTCCGTCCGCTTCCGGTCTGCAGCGCGGCCGGCCTTTTCTTCCTTCTCCAGCGCCTGCTCTTCGACCCTTTCAGCATTCGCATCCCGCCGCCTGCAGATAATCTGGTTGTCGAACTCGATGTCGATGTAGGCGTATTTGTTCCACCCGGCCTGTGAAAGGCCATACCGGTAGAACTTCTCCAGCCGTGACAGCTTCTTCGTCACGAAGAGGTTGATTTCGTGCTTCCGTGTCCACGCCCCCTTGTTCTGCGGCAGATAGCCGATGAAGATGATATGGTCGCCGACCCGCGGGACCAATTCTATCCCTTTGTCGGGCAGGACATTGATCTGCTCGATCTGGTTCAGCCATAGCGGCGAGGCGCTGATCGCCTTGGCGAGAGGTGCAATGTAGAAGCGCGCGAAGTTATTGTCGATGTTGCCTGTCGCAATGATCAGGTCACTGGTGTACTTGGAATTGGGAAGTATCCCGCCATTGTCGTCAAGGTAGAAGTCGGCCCCGCTGTTGCTTTTGATACGGATGATCGGCATCCGCTGTGTGATGCTGATGTTGACATGGCCGTCCTTGGTCTTATAGCATTCAGCCGTCTTGACGAACGGTCCTACCTTCAGTGCCTCCTCGATGGCACGCGGATTGACCCCGTCCATCTTCCTGTCGAGGGGATAAAGGCGGGCTTTCTCCAGAATCCGTTTTATCTCCCCGGCGGTCAGGAAGCCTGCATTGTTGGAATCGGATATGCTGATATTCACCTTAGAGCACACCATCCCGCTCTCATCCGGACTGTTCCATGAGGTGACAGCCATGAAAAGATACACGGCCAGCACGATGTCCAGCACGGTAATGATGATCTTTTTCCACTGAATATACATACTTTCTTCTTTGTTCTGAAGAGCCGTTCCCCGTTCCGGGACAGGAGTCTCTATCCCTTCCCTCTCCTACTTCCCGTTGAGTATTTCCGTCATCTGGGGCACATAGTTGTCAAGGTTGCCTGCCCCCAGGACGACCAGCACGTCAAAGTCGCGTGACCTGACGAAGTCGAGCACATCCTCTTTCCTGATCATCTGCTTCTCGACGTCCGGGCGGAGGTTGTCGTAGATGAGTCTGCTCGTCACGCCGGGAATCGGCTGCTCACGTGCCGGATAGATCTCCGTAAGGATCACCTCGTCGAAATGGCTGAGCGCCTCGGCAAAGTCCTTGTAGAAGTCGCGTGTACGGGAGTAAAGGTGCGGCTGGAAAATCACGGTGACCTTCCGGTCCGCATAGAGTTCCTTGAGGCTCTTCGCACTCTGGAGGATTTCCTTCGGGTGATGTGCGTAGTCAGACAGGAACACGTGCCGGCTGTTCTTGATCTTGAAGTCGAAACGGCGGTCGACACCCCCGTAGGTCTTCATGCCGTTGCGCAGTTCTTCTGCCGTACAGCCGTTGAGCTGTGCCATGGCCATGGCGGCAATGCCGTTCTCGATGTTGATGGGTATGGGCTGCCCCAGCTCTACATCCCTGACGTTTTCTATAGGAGAGAGGAAGTCGAAGGTGATGGTGCCGTCCGCTATACGGACGTTCCCGGCATGGAAGTCGCCTCCGTCCCGGCTGTACTCGTACACTTTCACACCTTCCTGCACATGCTGTTTCATTTCCAGCCCCTTGTGGATGATCAGCGCGCCGCCTTTCTGGATGAGTTCCGTATAGTGGCGGAAGCTCTCGAGGTAAGCCTCTTTGGTTCCGTAAATATCCAGATGATCCGGGTCAGTAGAGGTGATGACGCTCATCCAGGGACGCAGCCAGTGGAAGGAACGGTCAAACTCATCGGCCTCGATGACGACGAAGTCGCTGTGTGCGGAGAGGATGTAATTGGTGCCGTAGTTCTTGGAGATGCCGCCCAGAAAGGCGTTGCAGTCCAGATGGCTCTGGTGCATGATGTGCGCGCACATCGTCGAGGTGGTCGTCTTTCCGTGCGTGCCGGCGAAGCACAGCCCCTTGTGTGTACGGGTGAGCGTGCCGAGCACCTGTGCGCGTTTCTGGATGTCAAAGCCGGTCTCCCGGAAGTAAACCAGTTCCGCATGGCTTGCAGGGATGGCCGGCGTGAAGACCACCAGCGTAGATGCCGGCTTTCTGCATTCCTCGGGGATGAGCCGGACATTCTCCTCGTAGTGGATGTCCATGCCCTCTTTCTCCAGGTTACGGGTCAGTTCGGATGGTGTCTTGTCGTACCCGGCCACCGGCATTCCCTTATGAAGGAAATAGCGGGCAAGCGCACTCATGCCGATGCCGCCTGCACCGACGAAATAAACCGATTTGATATCTTTGAGTTCCATGTGTTATCTGTTTCTTTTTCTTTTGTTTGTGTGTTGTCGGGGAGATGTTTACCCGAAGAGGGCATCCTGATTGCAGAATGCGACCGTGTCCCGGACGGAACAGGGAGAAGCGTGGGGACCGGTCAGTCCTTGATGAGACCGAGGACTTCGTCTGCAATCACATAGGCAGCATTGCGGAGTGCCATCTTCTTTACGTTCTCGCTGAGGTGCGCCAGCTTCCTGTCGTCGGCGACGGTGCCGAGGGCGAGTCTCAGCAGTGTGCCAGGAGCTTCACTGTCTTTTACGCAGAGAGCTGCCTCCCTGTCGACAAGTGCCATGGCGTTCTTCGTCTGATGGTCTTCCGCCACATTCGGACTGGGGACGAGAATGACCGGCTTTCCGATAAGCTGGAACTCGCTGATGGAGCTTGCCCCGGCACGGCTGATCACCAGATCGGCGGCTTTGTAGGCGGCTCCCATGTCACTGATGAAATCCATGATCTTCAGGTTCGGCAGTTCCTTGCCTTTCATGAAGTCCATGATCTGCCGGTTGTAGAACTTTCCGGTCTGCCAGATGAACTGCACGTCCGTACCGGCTACAAGATCCAGATGCTCCATGACGGACCGGTTGACGGTACGCGCACCGAGGCTGCCGCCGACAAGGAGGATGGTCTTCCGGTCCGGTGCCAGCCCGAAGCTCTTGCGGGCTTCTCCGACGGAGAGGGGTGTAGAGAGGACATTCTGACGGACGGGGTTCCCCGTCATGATGATTTTCCCGGCGGGGAAGAAACGTTCCATCCCCTCGTATGCCACACAGATCTTCTTCACCCGTTTTGCCAGCAGTTTGTTGGTGACACCGGCATAGGAGTTCTGCTCCTGGATAAGACAGGGAATCCCCATCCTGGCACACTCGTAGAGGGTCGCACCGCTGGCATAGCCCCCTACTCCTACGGCCGCCTGCGGCCGGAAGTCTTTGACGATCTGCCGCGCCATGCGCAGGCTCTTCCAGAGCTTGCACAGCACTTCAATGTTCTTCAGCTTGTGTGCACGGTCGAATCCCTTGATGGGCAGCCCCTTTATCTCGTAGCCGGCGGCCGGCACGCGTTGCATCTCCATGCGTCCCTCCGCACCGACAAAGAGTATCTTCGCCTCCGGGTGTTTAGCCTTGATGGCATTGGCAATCGACACGGCCGGGAAGATATGTCCTCCCGTCCCGCCGCCGCTGATGATAATTCTCAAGTCCTTGTCCATTTGCTTCTTCTTTATAACCTACAAAGGTAATCAATTTTTTCGTCTTCCTCCAACTTTCAGTTTTCTTTTTAGACTTCTCAACACTTCAGGCGGCCGTCTTGGAAAGTTCTCCCGGCATCGTCCTTCCCTCTTTCTTCTTTCTTGCCGAACGGCTGACACTCAGTATCACGCCAATGTAAACGCAGTTGATGATGGTGGAGGTACCGCCCTTGCTGATGAGAGGCAGCGGCTGGCCTGTCACAGGGGCGAGGCCGACGGCTACCAGCATATTGAACAGCGCCTGCGTGACCAGCAGGAAAGCGATGCCCATGGCGAGGAATGCCGGGAAAGAGTTTTCGCACCGGTTGGCAATGATTCCCGTCCGGAAAAGGAGGATGATGTAGAGAAATGCCACGCCGACAGCACCGAGAATCCCCATCTCCTCGATGATGATGGCATAGATGAAATCGGAGAACGCCTGCGACAGGAAGTCGCGCTCGTTGGAGTTGCCCGGCCCTCTGCCCACGAAATCGGACGAGGCGATGGCGATATTGGCGTGTGCCACCTGTGCATCCTTGTCGAGGTCGTAGTCTTTCGGCGCTACGTACTCATTGTCAAAGAATTTCTTGATACGGGCCTTCCACGTATCGGCGCGGTGCAGCGTCTTGCCGAAGAAGCCCGGCGACCGCTCCTCCTGCCGGGCGGCGGCAGACTGCTCGGTGAGGTTCTGTTTTGCGGGCAGCTCATCGCCGGCCTTCTTGTCGTCGCCGACCAGCATCACCATGGACAGGAGAAAGACTCCTGACAGGACAATGACCCCGAGCAGCCTTCCCAACTGGTTGAAAGGCACTCCGCCCACGAACATCATGAGAATCACGGTCAGTCCGATGAGCATGGCAGTAGACAGGTTCTCAAAGAGAATCAGTCCGATGATGACGCCGGAGAGCCCCAGAATGTATTTGAATGCCTTGCGGTCTGCGCCCTTGTCGGTCTGCATGGCGCTGAGCACCTGCGCCACGGCCAGTACAAGTGCTCCCTTCGCCAGCTCGGAAGGCTGGAACTGGATGCCGAGAAGGTTGATCCAGCGGCTGGCACCGTTGGTACTCTGCCCGGCGACGAGTACCCATACGAGCATCAGGACGGAGATGGCGAGGGCAAAAGGCGTGAACAGCTTGAAATAACGGCATTTGATATTCAGCACTACCACCATCAGCACCACGCCGGCCAGGAGGATGCCGCAGTGGTAGATGATGGGATCCCAGTACTTTCCTCCTGTATAGGACAGCGAACTTGAGGCCGAGTACACCTCGATGATGCTGATGATGCACAGGAAGAAAAAGACCATCCAGATGACCTTGTCGCCTTTGAAAAGATTGCCGAGAGATTTATTCTTCATTTCTTCTTTGTCACTTTGAAATGCTTTGAAAGTCTGCCAGATCTTATTTCCCCTGTCTTATAAAGCCCTTACGAGACCCTTGAACTGGTCGCCGCGGTCCTCCATGTTCTTGAAGAGGTCGAAGCTGGCGCAGCAGGGGCTCAGCAGTACCGTGTCGCCCGGCTTCGCCATTGCGGCACAAGCCGCCACACAGTCCTTCATGGAGTGGGTGTCGCATACGGGAATGCCGAGGCTGTCGAAATTGTCGTGCAGCTTCTTGTTGTCGGCACCCAGATAGACGAGACCGGCACACTTCTCCTTTACCAGTTCCTTGATGGGATCGTAGTCATTCCCCTTGTCCTTGCCGCCGAGAATGAGGATGGTCGGTGTGCGCATGCTCTCCAGCGCATACCAGCAGGCATCGACATTGGTCGCCTTGGAGTCGTTGATATACTGCACGCCGGCCACCTTGCACACCTTCTCCAACCGGTGCTCTACGCCGGGGAAGTCGCTCAGGCTCTTGCGGATATTCTCTTTCCTGATGCCGCTGATATCGGAGGCGATGCCGGCTGCCAGCGAGTTGTAGATATTGTGCCGGCCTGTCAGCGAGAGGTCTTCCTGTTCCATGTTGAACGGTTCGGGCTTCTCTATCTTGTACTGTCCTTCTTCGATGTAACCGATGCTGCCGTTCTCCTTCAGTTCGGAGAAGGGATAGCACACGGCATGCACGTCGAATTTCTCCAGTTCCTTCTTGATGACCGGGTCGTCGTTCCAGTAAATGAAGCTGTCGTCCTTGGTCTGGTTCTGGATGATGCGCATCTTGGCATCGGCATAGTTCTCGAACTTGAAGTCGTAGCGGTCCAGATGGTCCGGCGTGATGTTGAGCAGAATGGCGATGTTGGCGCGGAAGTCGTACATGTTGTCCAGCTGGAAACTGCTCAGCTCGATGATGTAGTATGCGTGCGGATCTTCGGCGACCTGCAGGGCGAGGCTGTTGCCGATGTTGCCTGCCAGCCCGGCATCGTATCCGGCATCCTTGAAGATGTGATAGATGAGGCTCGTCGTCGTCGTCTTTCCGTTACTTCCCGTGATACAGATCATCTTCGAGTCCGTGTAACGGCCGGCAAACTCTATCTCGCTGATGATGTGCGTGCCCTTTGCCATGAGCTTCTGGATCATCGGAGCTTCCTTGGGGATGCCCGGACTCTTGATGATCTCGTCGGCATTGAGGATTTTCTCTTCCGTGTGATGCTTCTCTTCCCATTCGATGCCGTGGTCGTCGAGCAGTTTCTTGTACTTGTCCTTGATGGCCGACATATCCGACACGAAGACGTCGAAGCCCTCTTTTTTAGCCAGTACGGCGGCACCGGCTCCGCTCTCTCCGGCACCCAGTATTACGATTCTTTTCATATCTCTTTTCCTTTCCTTACACTTGTTTTGCCTGCCTTCCGTTCTCCCGGAGGATGTCCCCCGTCGTCGGTACTCCTGTTCCCGGCCGTCGGGAATCACATTCCCAGCCGTCGGGAATCCTGTTCCCAACCGATCGGGAATCCCATTCCCAGTGTACGCCGACAATCTTCCACCGGAGCTGTCCGAACGGAAGGTTTATCTTATCTTCAATGTGATGATGGTCAATGCGGCGAGGAGGATGGTCACGATGATGAAACGCAGGGTGATCTTGCTCTCGTGTACAGCACCGTGCGGCACCTTCACCAGGTACTTGCACTCAGGGTCGAGCTGGCTGTCCTGCGTGCGGAAGTTGTCGTGGATCGGCGTGCGCTTGAAGATGCGCTGCCTCACCCCTTTCCGTTTCCCCAGTCTGTAGTACCACACCTGCAGGATGACGCTCAGGCTCTCGACGAAGAAGACTCCGCAGAGAATCGGGAGCAGCAGTTCCTTGTGGATGATGATGGCGCCTACGGCAATGACGCCGCCGATGGTCAGGCTGCCCGTATCGCCCATGAACACCTGTGCCGGATAGGCATTGTACCAGAGGAATCCGATCAGCGCACCGATGAATGCCATGAAGAAGACCACCAGCTCTTCGGAACCGGGAATGTACATGATGTTCAGGTAGGCGGCGAACTGTATGTGACTGCTGACATACGCCAGAATGCCCAGCACGACACCGATCACCGCCGAGTTGCCGGCGCACATACCGTCCATGCCGTCGTTGAGGTTGGCACCGTTGGAAACAGCCGTGACTACGAAGATGGTCATGATGACAAAGAGGATCCATCCGCCCGCCGTCTTGTACTTCCCTAAGAACCCTACGATCTCAGAATAATCGAGATTGTGGGATTTGACGAAGGGAATGGTCGTCTTCAAGGTCTTCTCTGCCTTTGTCTCGTGCTTGATGACGACCTCCTGCCCGTTCTGGTTGGCGACTTCCAGGTTGAGGTTGGCTTTCACATCAGGCGATGCCCAGAGGACAAGCCCCACGATAAGACCGATGGTCACCTGCCCTACGATCTTGTATTTCCCTTTCAGCCCTTCCTTGTCGTGTCTGAAAATCTTGATGAAGTCGTCCATCCCGCCGAGGAAGCCCAGCCAGAGGGTCGTGCCTACCATCAGCAGGAGATAGGTGTTGCGCAGTCTGCCCAACAGGAGGACAGGAATCAGCAGTGCTACGATGATAATGATGCCGCCCATGGACGGCACGCCGATTTTCTTGACACCGAACGGGTCGATGGCGGCATCGCGCTGCGTCTCGGTGATCTGCTTGCTCTTGAGGTACTTGATGAAGCGTTCTCCGAACCATGCGGAGACAACCAGTGCCAGAATCATCGCCAGAATGGCACGGAAACTGATGTAACCCCAAAGATGGGAGCCGCTGATGCCGAACTGGTCTAACCAGCGAAAGATGTAGTATAGCATTTTGCTTCTGTTTTTTGTTCTTTGTAGGAAGAGGGAGGATTTCCTGCTCTGAGCCTGCCGGCCGTCCCGGCTAATCCGGCCTTTCTATCTTTCCTAGCGAATCCAGCCTATCTATCTCTGTTAGAATCGCTGGTCTCGTCAGGGCTGCCAGTACTGCCAGAGCCGATGCTCCCCTGTCATATCCCGAAAATCTCATGGATAACCTCATGGTCATCGAAGTGGTGCTTCACCCCGTTGATTTCCTGGTAGTTCTCGTGCCCCTTTCCCGCAACAAGGATGACATCTCCTTTCTTCGCCATCATGGCAGCTGTGCGGATCGCCTCTTTACGGTCGACGATGGTGAGCGCTTTCTTTCTCTGGGCAGCGTCGAGGCCTGCGAGCATGTCGTCGATGATTGCCTGCGGATCCTCGTCACGCGGATTGTCACTTGTGAGGATGACCGTGTCGCTCTGCTTGACAGCCTCCTGTGCCATCAGCGGACGCTTGCCCTTGTCACGATGACCGCCGGCTCCGCAGACGGTGATGACGTGCCCGCCCTTGGTGTCGAGTACGTCGTGTATGGCGGCAAGCACATTCGCCAGCGCATCGGGTGTATGCGCATAGTCGACGACGGCTGTGAAGCCCTCCGGCGACTGGATGGGTTCGAGACGGCCGTTGACACTCTTCAGGGTGCTCATGGCAACGAGGATCTCTTCCGGCTGCCTGCCCAGCAGGATCGCCGTCCCATAGACAGCAAGCAGGTTGCTGACATTGAACTTCCCGATGAACTGCACTCCCACTTCTTTCCCCTCGATTTCGAGGTACATTCCCTCGAAGTGGCACTCTAAGATCTTCGCACGGAAGTCGGCCATGCGCTTGATGGAATAGGTTTTGACGGCGGCCCTGGTGTTCTGGACCATGAACAGGCCGTTCTTGTCATCGGCATTGGTGAGAGCAAAGGCGTTCTTCGGCAGTCCGTCAAAAAACATCTTCTTGGCATTCCGGTAGTTCTCGAAGGTCTTGTGGTAATCGAGATGGTCGCGCGTGAGATTGGTGAAGATGCCCCCGGCGAACTCCAGTCCGCTGATGCGCCGCTGGTGGATGGCATGGCTGGAACATTCCATGAAGGCATACTCGCAGCCGGCATCCACCATCCTGGAGAGCAGACAGTTCAGTTCGATGGGGTCGGGCGTGGTGTGGTCGGCAGGAACTTCCTTGTCGTCAATGTAGTTGCAGACGGTGGAAAGCAGACCTGTCTTGTACCCGAATTTGCGGAACATATTATATAATAAGGTGGCGACGGTCGTCTTTCCGTTCGTTCCCGTTACTCCGACGAGCTTCAGCCTGCGTGACGGATTGCCGTAGAACACCGTGGCGACCTTGCCGGCATCCTCCTCCGTGGAGGCGACCTGCACGTAGGTGACCTTCTCGTCCATCACAGCAGGCATGTCCTCGAGCAGGACGGCTACCGCCCCCTGTGCGACGGCTTTGCCGATGAACCGGTGTCCGTCCACCTGTGTTCCCCTCATGGCGACGAACAGATGACCGTCTTCAATCCTGCGGCTGTCAATGTTCACGCCTTTGATTTCAACGTCCGCATTGCCATGGATGGCGATGGGCTTGACGTTCCTGAGTAATTCGCTTAGTTTCATATCTTCGTTCTGTTCTTTCTTGATGTTCTGTACAGTGTCTTCTTCTTTGTCCTGTCCGGGGATCATTCCATGCTCCTTGCAACCCGTCAACCCAGTCTGAGGGAACATTTCATGCCCCTTGCCAACCTGTCTCCCGGTGCAAGGCTCTGTTCTATGACCCTGCCCCTCCCCGTGAGGCTCACCCTGATTCCGTGTTTCTCCATGAGATAGACGGCATCGCGGGCGCCCATGCCACGGACATTGGGGACACGGCCGCCTTTGAGGGAAGCCTCCTTGTGGAAAGTGATCGACTTGCCGTTCTCCGCCGCCGTCCCCCATACAGGGTTGCCGAACGGATAAGCACCGTTCCAGCCGTTGGTGACGTTGAAACCGAGACAGTTCAGCACATAGTCTGTCGCAAGGAGGTTGCCGGTCTTCGCCGAGGGAATCAGAATGGACGAGGAATCGCGTGCATCCGTCACATTCAGTTTCAGGCTCTGCGCCATGATGCCTTCGGCTATGTGATGGAAGACGACACCGCTCATGCCGCCGCCGGAGGCCGGAAGTCCTGTCTTCTGAATACAGACGATACAGCTGTAACGGGGATTGTCGGCAGGGAAGAACCCTGCGAAGCTGAGCAGGTAGCTGGTGCCGCCGCTCTTGTAGCCCAGCGCGCCCTTCGACATCTGCGCCGTACCCGTCTTGCCAGCAACAAGGAACTTGTCTGAACCGGCCTTCTTGCCGAGCCCTTCCGAGACGACCTCGGTCAGGATGCGGGTAATCTCCTTGATGGTGCTCTCCTTGGCGATGTGCTCTTTTACGACCTGCGGCGGATTGTCATAGAGGACTTCTCCGTTCTTGACGATCTGCTTGACGAAGCGCGGACGCATCATCTTTCCGCCGTTGGCGATGGCATTGTAGAACGTGAGGGTGGAGATGGGCGGAATCTGTGTCTCGTAACCGATGCTCATCCAGGGCAGGGCGGTGGCGCTCCAGTTGTCGTACTGCCCGTGGCGGTTCTTGTGGGGCATGCGGATCTTTGCAGGGGAATAGCCCACGATCGGCACATGGAAGTCGGTCGCCAGACCTAAGTCGTAGATTCCCTGGACGAACTTCTCCGGGTTCTTGTGATAATGCAGGTCGATGATGCGGCTGACCCCGATGTTGGAACTGTATTTCAGCGTCCAGGGCAGCGTCAGTGTGCCATAGCCGCCCCGCGTCCAGTTGTGGTCCTTCATGTCACGTCCGTACATGTTCCATACGCCCGGGCCGGTCTCGACCGTATAGGTGGTATCGACGAGACCGTCGTCGAGGATGGTCATGATGGAGGCGGTCTTGAAGACGGATCCCGGCTCCAGCAGGTCGCTTACGGCATGGTTCTTCACCTCCCGGTATTTGCCGTCACTGCATTTGTCCATGTTGACAATGGCCTTGATGTCTCCCGTGGCCACCTCCATGACGATGGCGACACCGACATTTCCGTTTACATTGGGCTCCCGCAGCTCGTCGAGCAGGGCACGCTCGGCCAGATCCTGCATACTGACGTCGATCGTCGTCACAATGTCGGCACCGTCGACCGGAGGCGTGTCGGTGATGTTCAGATACTTGTTGCGTACCTTGCGGCGGTGGATGATGCCGTTCGTACCGCGGAGGATAGAGTCGTAGGACAGTTCCAGTCCGCAGCGTGCCGTGTCCTTCGCACCGAACATATCGCCTACCGTACGCTGGGCCAGCGAGCCGAAGGGACGGCGGCGGGCATTGAACTCATCCCAGTGGAAACCGCTCTGGTACTTGGACAGGTGGAATATCGGCAGGTTCTGTATTTCCTTGAAGGTGTTATAGTCGATGCGCTCATCCCAGACGGGCCAGTGCTTGCTCATCTTGTGGAAACCTTCCATGAGGCGCTGCTTGAAGTAAGCCGGCGACTTCTCGGGGAAGATGTTGTTCAGTCCCTTGCTGATGTAATTGATGCTGTCGACAAAGGCCGTATCGTTGCCCGCCTCCTTGAGGGCATTGAAATCCATGTACACCTTGAACTCGGGCAGCGAACTGGCCATGAGCTGTCCGTCACAGCTGAGGATGTTGCCCCGGGTAGGCTTCACCGTCACGCTGTCTTTCTTCTGCGAGGCGGCCACCTCCATCCAATAGGATCTGCCGGCGGTCATGGTGTAGACGGTCTTGCCTATCACTGCGACTGCGACGAGTGACATAACGATGGCTATGGCACTGTAACGGGGCATGATTTTGCTATTATTGAACTTGCTCATATCTTATTTCTCGGGAACGTTTATTATATAAGGTGGACGGTCGGACATCTTCAGCACGCTGTCTTTCCTGTCCTTCAGCAATTCCAGGATGTGGCTCTCCCGTGTCTTCTCCGTAAGCTGGCTGCTGCTTGACAGCGCACGGTATTTGGCATCTTCCAGCTCGGTATTGAGCCTGTCGATTTCTATCAGATACTTCTGTACGCTGTACCGGTTGGATATGTAGACAATCACAAACAGGACGATTGTGATGATCAGCCAGATATTGTTGCGGAACAGCCGTGCGGAAAGGATGTCGCCGCCCAAGATCTTCCTCAGCGTGAAATTCGACGACTGCGGCTGTTCGTCTTCGCGGGCCTGTTCGGCAATGGCGGCTTTCAGTTCCCTTACTTCTTCCTCTTCCTCTTTTCTCTTCTCTTCTTCTTTCTGTTTCTTTTCCTCTTCCTTTTTCTTTCTCCGGCCTGCGGATCCGGTCTGTGGCCGACCATCTTCCTCACTGAAAGAAGCCTGCAGGACCTCTTCCGTCATCTCCGTTTCCATGAGTGGCTCTGTGACGCTTATGTGCTCGCCGGCGGCTGTCGGCTGTCCTTCCGGGAGGGGACACGCCGTTACATCCGGTTCTTTCTTGTCGTTCTCGTCATTCATTTGCTTTCTTTTCTGCAATTCTAAGTTTTGCACTTCGGCTCCGTGGGTTGCGTTCCTGTTCATCGTCAGTGGCAGTGATAACCTTGTTGTTGACCAGCCGGAAAGGGGTCTCAATGCGTCCGAAGAAGTCCTGCTTCACCTTTCCTTCAATGTTGCCGGACTTCATGATATTCTTTACCATCCGGTCCTCCAGTGAGTGGTAAGTGATGACGGACAGCCGCCCGCCGGGCTTCAGCAGTTCGGTGGCGGCCAGCAGCATCTCCCGGAGGGCATCCATCTCGTGGTTCACTTCGATGCGGAGAGCCTGGAACATCCTTGCCAGGTCTTTCTTCTCACGTGCCCGTGGAAAGAACGGCTCTGCGGCGGCGAGCAGGTCGTGTGTCGTCTTGAACGGCTGCTGCCCCCGCGCCTTGACGATGGCGGCGGCGATGCGGCGCGACTGTTTCAGCTCTCCGTAGAGATAGAATATGTCCGCCAGCCGCCCCTCGTCGTATTCGTTGAGGATGTCGGCAGCCGTCTGTCCTGCCCGCTTGTTCATTCTCATGTCGAGCGGAGCCTCAAAGCGGAAGGAGAAGCCCCGTGTCTCGTCGTCGAAGTGATGACTGCTGACACCGAGGTCGGCAAGCAGCCCGTCTATCTTGTCTACGCCGTAATAACGCATCCAGTTCTTGAGAAACCTGAAATTGGAGCGGACGAACGTAAAGCGGGAGACCTGCTCGCCGCTTAGCCCCATCCTGCCGGTATTCTGTTCGGCATCGGCATCCTGGTCGAAACTGTACAGGTGGCTGCCGCCGTCAAGCCGTGACAGGATCTCCCGGCTGTGCCCACCGCCTCCGAAGGTGACATCCACATAGATGCCCCCCCGGTGCAGGTTCAGTCCCTCTATGCTTTCGTCGAGGAGTACCGGTACGTGATAAGCCTCTGCTGTTCTGATCATGCGGCGGGTTCGTTTGTGGTGTCTGGGCGGCCGTCCGGCAGGTGGCTGCCGGAGAAGGGAAAGCCGTCTGCTCCCATGGCCTCCTCCATGGCTTTGCTGAACTCTTCAGCCGGCATGAACGGCGTGCTGTCTTCGCTGTTCGACCAGATTTCAATGCAATCGTCCATTCCCGTGAACCGGACCTGCTGGTCGATGTTCGCCAGTTTCAGGTAGCGTTTCGGTATGAGGAACCGCCCGTTGCCGTCCAGCGTGATCATTTCCACGTCGGTCACGTACTGGCGGTAAATCATCTGGTCGCGCCGGTTCCAGCGGCTCAGCCGCCTGCGGAGCGTGTCCATGCGCTCGTTCCATACCGACTCGGGATAAAGCACGAGACAAGGTTCGAAGATGTCTTTGCGCAGGACGAGCGAATCCTCGCCCGATGCGTTCAGCACCTTGCGGAAGACCGCAGGCAGGAAAGCCCTGCCCTTTGCATCTGTTTTTGCCTCGATATTTCCCAGAAACCTCATGCGTACTTCTCTGTAAAACACTAACAGGCTTCAAAGTTACGCATTTTTCCCCACATATCCCCACCGTTCCCCACATACTTTTAGGAGCGCTCTCCTTTTTTATGAAAATTAACGGTTCATTTCCCAAGTCATGCTTCTTTAAAGCAGCTGCTACTTGCTTTTTTTCCGTTCAGATACATATTTTTCAGCAAAAAGGAGGGCTATTCCAAATCGTTTCGTTATTTTTGCAGATTGTTAGAAGACATTTGAGAAGATGGGCGGCGAAGCGGAAAAGACCATAGACATCGACAGGATTCTGGAAGACAAGATGGGTGCGAAGGCGAAATTCGTACCCCACTTTGCCGTGAACTGGCTGAAGCACATCATCCACGAGGACGAGGTGAACCTGTTTCTGTGGGAGAACCGCAGACTGTCGGGCACGGAATGGCTGGAAGCCTGCGTACGCTATCTGGACATGACACTGCAGCTGGAAGGGCTGGAGAACCTCCCTGACAAGGATGACGGCAGGCTTTACACCTTCGTCTCCAACCATCCGCTCGGCGGACAGGACGGGGTTGCGCTCGGCTCCATCATCGGCAGGCATTACGACGGCAAATTCCGCTATCTTGTCAACGACCTGCTGCTGAATCTTCCGGGGCTGAAACCGGTGTGCATCGGCATCAACAAGACAGGGAAGCAGAGCCGCGATTTCCCACGCATGGTGGAGGCAGGCTTCCGGAGCGACAACCACATGCTGATGTTTCCTGCCGGACTGAACAGCCGGAAAATCAACGGGCGGATTCACGACATAGCATGGAAAAAGACGTTCATCACCAAGAGCGTGGAGTATCATCGGGACGTGGTGCCGATCTTCTTCGGAGGACGTAACTCCGAACGGTTCTACCGCATTGCGCATTTCAGCGACCGGTATGTCCGGAAAATCAATATCGCCATGCTCTTCCTTGTCGATGAAATGTACAGGAACGTTGGGAAAACATTCCGGGTCGTGATCGGCAAACCCATTCCCTGGCAGACTTTCGACAGAAGCCGGACACCGATGGAATGGGCGAAATTCGTCGAGGACAAGGTGTACGAAATGGCAGGTTCCGGTGCGGGGAAATAGACTACGCACACTGGAGGAGGACGGACGAAAGCGACAGAGAGAAAGCATAAAGAACAGATAGAGAATATGGAAGAAGAAATCATCCAACCCATCAGTAAGGAGCTGCTCAAGAAGGAACTGACTCCTGAAAGGATGCTCCGTATGACCAACAAGAGCCATAACGAGATTTACGTAGTGACGGCAAAGAACGCTCCCGACGTGATGAAGGAAATCGGCCGGCTGCGTGAGATCGCGTTCCGCACGGCAGGGGGCGGTACGGGCAAGGCGATGGATATCGATGAGTTCGACACGATGGAAAACTGCTGCCGGCAGCTGATTGTATGGAATCCGGAAGCGGAAGAAATCATCGGAGGCTACCGTTACATTTTCGGAAGCGACTGGGAAACCGGACCGGACGGGCAGCCTGTGCTGGCGACGAGCCACATGTTCCGTTTCTCTGACAGGTTCATGAAGGAATATGCTCCCTACACGGTCGAGCTGGGACGCTCGTTCGTCTCGTTGGAATATCAGAACGTGAGGCGGAACTCGAAGAGCATCTTCGCACTCGACAACCTCTGGGACGGTCTCGGCGCACTGACGGTTCTGAATCCTGACTGTAAGTATTTCTTTGGAAAGATGACGATGTACCCGTCTTATATCCGCCGTGGAAGAGACATGATCCTTTATTTCCTGAAGAAGTATTTTGATGACAAGGACAACCTCATTCTACCGATCAAACCGCTGAAAATCGACACTCCAGAAGCGGAACTGGACGCACTGTTCAAAGGCAGGGACTTCAAGGAAGACTACAAGATACTGAACCGTGAAATCCGTGAACTGGGGTACAACATCCCGCCTCTGGTCAACGCTTACATGAATCTCTCGCCGACGATGAAACTCTTTGGAACAGCCATCAATTATGGTTTCGGCGATGTAGAGGAGACAGGCATCCTCATTGCCGTCGACGAAATCTTTGAGGAGAAGCGCATCCGGCACATCGAGAGTTTCGTCGCCGAGCATCCTGAGGCACTGAACTTTACCAGCGGAGCCAACAACGTCATCTACAAGGAAAAACAATAGCGGCAGACGGCCCAGGCCGTTAGCAGGCTTTGAGGAAATCGGAAAGGGCAGACTGATCCATTGCTGATGGATGGGTCTGCCCTTTTCCCGGTTGTGCGGTGAGGGTACAGCATACCGTCTGTTGCCGGAAAAGGGAAACGTGCAGAGGGAGGCGTTATGCTGCCCAAAAGCGTGATGGTAAATGTTTCTTTTGCAGAAGAAAGGGGATTATACTGTCCAATACCAGCATAACTTATTGAGAGGAAAGGGAGACTTGCCTTTCAAAGACAATGCGCCACCTCCCGTTGAAGGGGAATGACGAACAAAGGGGGCATGCCCTCAGGTTTCACCGTACAGTCCTTTCTTTACATTTTCTTCGCCGCATACTCCCCCATCTCCTTGTAACCGGCCGGATTGGGATGCAGCCAGTCGCCGATATGCCATTCACGCCGCAACTGATCCGGGGCGGCAGGGTCACGCATGAGGGCATCAAAATCGATGAAACCGTCGATTTCACGTGTTGTTCTGATCCATTCATTCACCGTTTTCCGTGCTTTCTCACGTGCTTCCGTAAAATAGACTTTACAGCCTCTGAACGGTGTTATCGTCCCCATATAGACCTTCAGTCCGCGCAGACGAGCCTTTCTTGCCATCTGGCGGTAGGCCTCTATCAGCTGGCGTGCCGTCTCGTCGGGATTCATCGATGTGCCGATGTCGTTGATCGCCTCGAAGATGACGACTGCACGAAGTCCCCGCTGTCCCAGTATGTCCCGGTCGAACCGATCCTTTCCGGGCTGCCCTAAACCTACGGTGAGGATACGGTTGTTTCCGATGCCGAGGTTCAGGACTCCCGTCCTGCCGGTCCTGGAACTGCCGGAAGCGGCATTGCCGTTCCATGCAGCCGACAGGAAGTCGGGCCAGCGGTTCTGCGCATTGGTGATGCTCCCCTTGCCGTCCGTGATGCTGTTGCCAAGGATGGCTATGCTGGAGGCCGTGGCATCCAATACATCGAGGGCAGTGATATTGAACCAATGGTCTTCCTTGAAAGCAGTCGAAAAGTCGGTATGGGCATTCGTCACACCTCTCAGTACATAGGAGGTGGTACGCGACCCCATGTGGACGGTAGGCTCTTTCGGAGCTTTAAGGTAGTTGACCGTGATGGCGACACGTTCCAAGGGATGCAGGGCAAACTTCAACGCATCCGAGAAGACCGCCTTCCCGGCAGGAACCGTCACTCGCCGCTTCTTGCCGAACAGGAGGTACTTTGCCGAATGTTGCCGGATGACAGATCCGACTCCAGCCCTTGCGATATAGACGCTCGTGATTTCAAGCGGTTCCGAAGAAAGCTCGTTGCTCAGCTGCAGACGGATGACACTGCCGCCGATACTGACTTTCACGATCTGTCGTACTGACCGGTCGCTCATCTGGTTGTTGTAAGGCATGAATGTCTTGTCGACAGTCTGCGGAGCACAGGCCCATGTCCCCACCCAGCACGGTTGCTGTGCATGGACGGACAGGCCGATAATCAAAAACAGTAGCTGTAAAAGTCTCTTTGTCATATAAATCATTAAATAGGGCTAAGGCCTCCCTAAACCCCTCCAAAGGAGGGGATGTGGCAGGCGAGGATGGACATAAGCGAGGATAAGCGGGAATGGCATAAGCGATGATAAGCGATGATAAACGTGGATAAACGAAGATAGGGATAAGCGGAGATAAGCGAGCATAACCAGGGATGGGCGAAGATAAGCGAGCATAAGCAGGGATAGGCGAAGATGGGCAATCAGCGAGGATAAACGAGGATAGGCTGTGATGTAAAACAGCTAAGCATTCCCTCACCGCTGACCACTCCCCTCTCCATTCGGAGAGGGGCCGGGGGTGAGGCTTCTTATCTCTTCTCTCATATACTCCCTGAACCCGTCACCCTCTACGATTTCAATATCCTTGAACAGGCCAAGGACAAACCGTCCCAGCCCCCGATAGTCACAGACCTCTATGTCCAGCAGCCAGGTATCGTCGCCGTCAGGCGTCACAAGATATTCCCCCTGCGGATACTCCTCTATGAAAAGATTGTGCGACAACTGTCCCAGCCGAAGCTTCACCCGATGGCGGTCCTCGCCGCAGAACATGAATATATCGGTAAACACCTGACGGTGCTGGTCCTCATGCAGCCATGGGACATCCACCTCTTCCACCCTCTCCATCCGGGAGAGCTTGAAGGTCTTGTTCTCATGGGACAGCAGTTCGTAGCACCGCACATCCTGATCATCATGCAGCAGGAGGAAAGGTTCGACGATACGGTCCTTCACGGTATGGCTGTGCGGACTGGAATAGCCGACCAGGCGCACCATCCGCTTATGTTCCATGGCTTTCCTGAGAACCTTCAGCTTGCTGTCCACCTGCCGCCGGATGGGAGAGTGGGTAGACACGGAAAGGGCATAGGCACTCTCTATCTTCCGCCGCAGCCGGTTCACCATCATGCTGTTGTCGCCAGCCATCGTCAGCAGGCTATGAATCGTCCTGACATCATTGTCCGTGAACTGGATGGCCTGCAGCAGCTGGGTGAAGAAGGGCGAACGGCGGTCGATATGATAAAACCCCTCATGCTTGAAGACGATGAAGCCGGCATGCTTGATGAAGTCAAGCAGATAATAGAAGTTCCTCCGTGACAGTTCCATCCTCTCGCACAGTTCGTCCACCGTATAGTTGCGACCGTCCGACAAGAGTATCAACAGCCCTAACTGCTTCTTTAGTTTGTCAAATCTCATAAATAACACTTATCCTGTATAGTACTAAACGCACAGGAAGGTCATTAATTGTCTTAACATGAAGAAACTCTCTGTACAGGCATATAGCCTGTACAGAGAGTCAATATCATTCGTCTTCAAACCTTACTTGTTCAAGACCAGAACCTCCTTCATTGGGCCGAAAGAGCCTGCAGCAACCGTGAAATTGAAATTGAAAGTGAACGTCTTTGTCCCTTCGTCATAAGTACTTCCCTGGTCTGTTACACTGATCATTCCATACTTCGAATGAGTAACCCCCGTCTCCATGGAAGAAGGATAGACTGTCACCTTACTTCCGTTCGGGCTGAAAGAGAAGCCATGTCCCTGTTTCCACAGATCCTTGATACGGTAGCGATTGCCCACTTCTGAATACTCGACATTGACGGTACCGATATTGCCGAACATTTCCGAGGTATATGTTCCTGTACCAAAAGCCTTGTAGTCAAGCCCCTCGAAGTCGATACTCTGCGAAGTCTTCGTGCCACCATTCACCGCAACAACGGTTATGGAATAAAGCCCGTGCAGATCCGTAACATAGACATCCTTGTAATCAGAAGGCTTCACGTCAACTTTCTTTCCATTGGCAACGACATAGTCGGCATATTCACCTTCTGTCATCTTACGTGCTTCCTTAGCCGACTTCAGTTCAGCCAGATAATATACTTCACTGACAGCAGCATTGGTCGCTACACGGAAGAGACAGTCGTTATCGGCATTGTACCCATCTCCGACTTTGTATTGATAAACCGTTCCAACGGGTGTGCCGTCATTGCCCGGCTCCGTGCCATACTCTTCCTTACAGCCCGTAAAAACAACGGCGGCAAGGGCAAGTAACAGTAAACTCTTAATGTATTTCTTCATAATCTTTTGCTTTTATATTCGTCAATTGCTTAGAAAACATACGGATCAGAGTCGGCGGCAGGCTGAACCGGATCAGGATTACGAGTCATACCTCCATTGTTGTCAGACTCTGTTCCCACGAATGCCCAGACCATCCAGTTAGGCAGTTCCTTCGTATTCCAGCGCGCATTTTCAAGATGATTGGTTCCAGCATAACTGCGGATAATGCCCTTGTTCAGACGTTTGATATCAAAAGTAGCAAAACCTTCACCCCAGAGCTCTACACGGCGCTGCCACCAGACTTCGTTCTGGAAAAGAGACGTACTGACATTGTAATAAGCATCTGTATGCTTGCCATACACATACTGCGGGTCTCGCGTCTTGGCAAATGCTTCCAACAACGCCTTACCACGTGCTTCATCCTGCATCCCTGCGGCTTCAGCCTCGATAAGCTTCATTTCCTCAACACGCATCAAAGGGACTGATACACACCAGGCATCGTACTTGACATCAGCTTTCCCCGCTGCATTGCGGAACTTCAAAGACAAACCACCAAGACCGTATTTGGAGTATTCCATCCCTGACTTGTAGATGCGCTCGGGATAATTAGAGTAGTCTCCCAGCTTGTTGATGGCAGCCGCTTTGCTCATGCCGTCCAAAGAGAAGTCCACCCAGCACTTGCGACGGAAATCCGTACTGGGAATCGTAGAATAGAGATGACGGTCAATCACCATCACGCCACCGTATGAAGAGGCATATCCGCCGTCGAATCCGCCTTCCATCATCATTACAGATCCCCAGGAGTCGTCACCGTCATTATCTTTGATATTGGGGTCGGTAGGAAGGAACTGTGTAGCGAACATCCAGGAACTGTTAGGTTTGTTGAAACCATTGTCACGGCTCAAAAACTCGCTTTCACTCATCATCGTGTAGCCCTGCTGTGCCAGCTTGGCATACTTCTCGGCATTCGCCCAGTCCTGCTTCTCAAGATAGGTACGTGCCTTGAGGCCGTAAACGACACTGATATCAGGAGTATACTTGTCCGATCTCTTATAGTTCGCAAGATACTTCTCTGCTGCGTCAAGATCCTTCAGAATGAAATCGAAAGCTTCCTCCCAAGTCATACGCTCACTATGAGTAGCCTCCTGCAATGTACGCAACTCATCAGCCTTAATCGTTGTCAAGGCTTTCGGATCAACCGAATAAGGTTTTGCCGCATACATACGTACCAAGTCCAGATAGAACATGGCGCGCATCGCATAAGCAATACCTGTACCAGTCTTTTTTGCGTTTTCGGGTTCTTTATATCCCGAAGCACCGGCACTTTTAATGGCGTTGTTACAGTCAGTAATCCACGAATAGTAGCAGGTCCATGGGAACTGGGTAACGGCATAACCAGATGCCAGGTACTTGACGTTGTTGTACCAGGCAGTAATATGATTATTGGCACCTGCCGGCACGACATCCTGTCCTTCAACATCACGGGTAAGGAAGAACGCCGTATAGCCGAAATCCCACACGTTGTTTCTGCGGGGAGAATACGTTCTCTTTCCGCTGAGGTTCGTTGTCAGTGCGCTGACCATGTTATCAAAGGCACCCGGAGCTCTCGCCACCTGATCCAGTGAAGCGACATTGCTCTGCGGCTCTACCTCTTCGATACAACCCGTAAGCACAGAAGTGCCTAAAGCCGCCAGGAGTATTGTTGAAAAAATCTTATTCATTGTCATATTCTTTTTGTTAATTAGAAAGAAACCTGCAGACCGCCCATGACTGTACGTACAGGCGCATAGGAATTGACACCCGAGTGAGATGTTCCCTGGAAGCTGAAGCGGGGATCAAGTCCCTTGCGGGCAGACCAGAAGCAAAGGTTCTGTCCTTGTACATAAAGACGGATTTTGCTCAGCATCAACTTACGGACCAGTTTTGCCGGAACGGTATAACCGACCGTAAACGACTGGAAATTGAGGAACCGCGCACTCGTAAGGAACCGCGTGGACTGAGCCGTCAAGTCAGGATCCGTGTACATGAAACGTGGAATATCGGTGGAAGTATTGTTTGGAGTCCAAGACTTCAATATATCCTTGGACAGATTTGATCCGTCTCCCTTTGTCCTGACATTACCCATCAGCGAAGCATAGCCGAAATCATAGATCTTACCGCCGATCTGATAGTCAAATGTAGCATTGAGGTCAAAATCGTAAACTCTCAGTGTCGTAGTGAAGCCGCCATTGGCAGCCGGTAACATCTCATGGGTATAGTTCGTAGCTTCGCTCCAATCCGTCGTTGTGAAAGAATGCTTCGTTCCCGGCTTGTTACTGTTTGACAGCCTGCCGGCTTTGAACTCCTTGTAGATGTCCTCGTCAACCCAGTAAAGCGGCTGTCCCTTTTCATTCACACCGGCATAATCAGCCATCATTCCATTGTAGAGTGGTCGACCTTCTGCGTACCACATCGGGATATTGAATCCTGCACTGACATCAGCCTGTGAGAATCCGCCATACTGTGCAATCTTGGTAGGGTCGAGCTTCAAAGCCTTTGCACGGTTGTGAGAAATATTCGCCGAAGCACTCCATACAACATTCTTCGTACGGATGATGTCTCCGCCGAGCGTAAACTCGACACCTGAGTTGCGGATGTCTCCAATGTTACCATAGTAACCCCGTACACCTACACTCTCCGGAACACCCAGCCAGAAAAGCATATCCGTTGTCTTCTTGGTATAGCAGTTGAACTCACCATTCAAACGGTTCTGGAAGAGTGCAAATTCAAGACCGAGGTTGAAGTTGGTAGTCGTCTCCCAGGTAATGTCAGGATTGCCAATGGAACTGAACGAAGGCAACATCGACTTCTCACCACGTACCAGGCTGTAACGGTCGACATAGTTGAAATCAGGAATACCATCGTTACCCTGCTGTCCGATAGAGACTTTAAACTTCAGATTGTCAACCCACTTGGCATTCAGATCCTGGAAGAACTTTTCTTTGCTGAGAATCCACGCTCCTCCAATGCTCCAGAAGTTACCCCAACGGTTTTTCTTTGCGAAGCGGCTGGAAGCATCACGACGGAAAGAAGCCTGTGCGAAATACTTCTGGTCATAGTTGTAAAGCAAATTGGCAAAATATCCTTCCACATTATAGATGGAACGATAAGAATAGCTGTCATAACGATCGGCAAACGCATTGATTTCCTTGATATCCGGCGAGAAGCCACCACGAGCCAATGCTTCCAGATAGTTATAATTAGACTTATACCACTCATGTCCTACCATCAGCTGGACATCATGCAGGCCAAAGGCCTTATGCCCCGTCAACGTCTGGACATAGTTCCAACGATAGCTGACCCCGGCATCCTTATTAATGCGCCCCTTGTCCGCAGCTGCACTGCCGATAAAAGGATTCTCATAGAAAGAATAACGCGTCAGTAAAAGGGTGATGGAGTTCATCGAATTGAACTTCAGCCACGGAGTCAGCGTAACATCAAAGTTGAACTGTCCCTGCAACTGATCGAGTATGGTATTCTGCTTGTTGTACCTGTTCGCGCCCAGCGGGTTACCTGTACTGAGGAAAGGCCGGGTCCCGATGCCCGGATAGTTTGTTGCCGGCACACCGAAGTCATATTTCGGGTGACCGTATTGATCTGTAGCAATCACCGGATTGCCGTTCGCATCCAGTGTACGGACGTAGACAGGATAGATAGGAGCAATATACTGAGTGAAATAACCCAGGTTAGCCGCATCGGTCTTGGTATCGCTCAGATTAGGATTCGACTCACGGTCAGAATGCACATATCCGGCATTTGCCAAGAGGTGCAGCCAGTTGGTAGCCTGATAGTCCGCCTTCAACCGAGCCGTAAACCGCTCATATCCGGAGTTCTCCAGTACACCTTTCTCTTTCAGGTAACCTACACTCGAGTAATAGCTCATCTTGGAATCACCACCACTTACATTGATGTTATACTCCTGACGGAATCCATGGCGGTATGCCTCATCCTTCCAGTCATCCGGCTGGAGGTAGTACTTTGTACCATTATATTCGTAAGCGCGTCCGAGAGTCGCCTTCGGATTCAACTTACCATCAAGCCCGATAAGATTCTCACCGGCGGGAAGTGTATATGGATTATACTGCAATCCGAAGCTGCGATTGGTGATCATGTTATCATTCGCCCACTTATTAGCCTGTTCACGTGTCATACCCTGCTTGTAGAAAGCATAGTTGAAGAACTGTGAATAGTAAGCCTCCATGAACTCGCCGGGATCCGTGAACACGTCATAGTCCTGAATACTGCGGCTCGTCGCACCCCATTTCATCTCAGCATTGATGTTTGCCTTGCCTTTGCCTTTCTTCGTTGTAATCAGTATGACACCTGCCGCACCGCGTGCACCATAAAGAGCAGCAGAGGAGGCATCCTTCAGAACGGTAACGCTCTCGATGTCGTCCTGCGGAATATTGCTCAGAGAAGCAGGATAAGGAGCACCGTCGACAATGATCAACGGATCTGTAGAAGCATAAAGAGAAGCGATACCACGGATATGGATGTTCGCATTTCCAGCACCGGGAGCACCGGATCCGCCTGTCAGCTGCAAGCCCGGGACCGACCCGATGAGCGCATCAGCCACATTGGTAGTAATCTTCTTTTTCAAATCACCGGAATTGACAACGGCTGCAGAACCGGCAAATGAGGCCTTGGACTGCGTACCGAAGGCAACGACCATCACCTCGTCCATCACCTTCCCGTCCGGATCAAGCGTGATTTTCATGTGTGCCTTACCCGTCAGCGTCTGCGTCTTCATGCCGATGTAGGACACTGTAATCTTAGAACCAGCCTTGACAGGCAACGAGAAATGCCCGTCTATGTTCGTCGCGGTTCCCGTCTGCGTCCCTACCACGAGGATAGACGCACCGACTACGGGCTGCCCGTCATCCGAAGAGATTACGGTTCCGCTAATCTCTGTTTGCGCCAGTGCTGTTCCCATACAGAGGAAGAACACGGCTAAAAACATGGTTAGTCTTTTTTTCATAAAATCGCTTTTTTGTTAACAATAAATATACTCTGTTTGTCTCATTGCAACTGGTAAAATTCACAAAACCAATCGTCAGGTTCCGGCAAGAAGGGTATTCTCGTCAGGTTACAAAGCTAACATAGTTTTTTTTAACATCCAAACGAATGTAAACATAAGTTTTGTTTTTTCACATTAATTAAGTGTTCAGCCGTGAAAAAAGACAAGAAACGTCACAGAAAGCAAAATGTTCGCATTCAAAAGTGAACACGAACATTTTATATTGTATGTAATACACATCCGTACAATCTGACAGATAAATCCACCTGACATCTACCAAATGCCACCATCCGCTTTACAGTCGGAAGGCGGCACACTGAACGGAACATGCACAGACAGGCGGACGAAGGAAGAGGGGGAGGCCGGCGACAGTATCGGGAAGGAGCGGCAACAGTCGCCGTCCTTGCCCGCAGGCCGACCTGCCGCTTCCGGCCGTCGGGAATGACATTCCCAACCGTGTGGGAATCGCATTCCCAACGGCCGGGACTCGCATTCCCAGCGGCTGGGAACCGCATTCCCGACGGCTGCCGACCATTCCGGCTGCCGCCGGGTTCTGGCAAGAAGTACAGACCTGAAGGACGGCACTCCCGGCAGGAGGCTTTTTTCTTCCTCCGGCATCAGAAGTCGAAAGACAGCTGCGTGTCGCCCAGCAGGTTGTAGCTTTTCCGGTGATAAGGGGTGATGCCGTACTCCCGGATCGCCTGCCGGTGCTTCTTCGTGGGATAGCCCATATTCTTCTGCCAGCCGTATTGTGGATATTCTTCTGCCAGTGAGCACATATAATCATCCCGGTAAGTCTTGGCGAGGATGGAAGCCGCCGCTATGGAAAGATATTTACCGTCGCCCTTGACGATGGTGGCAAAGGGCAGTTTCCGGTAGGGAGTGAAGCGGTTGCCGTCCACGATGACTGCCTCCGGCCGTACTTTGAGCTGGTCCAGCGCACGGTGCATGGCGAGGAAAGAAGCATTGAGGATGTTGATCCTGTCGATTTCCTCGGGTGTGACGATTCCCACCGCCCAGGCAAGGGCATCGTGCTCAATGGTTTCACGGAGGGCATAACGCTTTCCGGCCGTCAGCTTCTTGGAGTCGTCCAGCAGGCTGTTCTGGTAACCGGGAGGCAGGATGACGGCTGCTGCATAAACGCTTCCGGCAAGGCAGCCCCTGCCGGCTTCGTCGCAGCCGGCTTCAACAAGATCTTGATAATAATGATTTTTCAGCATAAAGGATAAGAATAAAGGGGGATAGGGGTAGGCGGTGATAGGCGATGATAAGCGTTAATGAGAACCTATAAACGCCTATCATCGCCTATCACCGCTTACCCCCTCCTAAAACATTACAGAGACCCGCCTGATGCCGGCTACCAAAGCATCGACCTCCTCACGTGTGTTGTAAAGTCCGAACGATGCCCGGACAGTGCCCAGGACACCGAGACGGTCCATCAGCGGCTGGGCACAATGGTGACCCGTGCGGACGGCGATGCCGAGCTGGTCGAGCAGTGTGCCGAGGTCCATGGGATGGATATTGCCGACATTGAAGCTGATGACGGCGTCACCGCTGCCGTTACTGTGTCCGTAGATGTGTATGCCCTCAACGGTACGCAGCTGCCGGAGGGCATACCGGGTGAGATCCTGTTCGTGGGAAAGGATATTGTCCATGCCCAGCGAAGAGACATAGTCGAGGGCTTTGGCTAGTCCGTGTGTAGCGACATAGTCAGGAGTCCCGGCCTCGAACTTCAATGGTGGCCGCTCAAAGGTGGTCTTATCGAAGCTCACGTGTTCGATCATCTCGCCGCCGCCCTGATAAGGCGGCAGCCTGTCGAGCCACGCCTCCTTGCCGTAAAGCACGCCGACACCCGTCGGGCCGTAGACCTTGTGCCCGCTGAAGGCGAGGAACTCGCAGTCGAGTTCCTGTACATCGACAGCGAAATGGGGTACGCTCTGCGCGCCGTCCACCATGACCGGTACGCCATGCTCATGGGCAATGCGTGTCATCTCCTTGACGGGATTGACCGTTCCGAGGACATTGCTGACATGGGTAATGCTCACAAGCCGTGTGCGCTCTGTAAAGAGCTTCCGGTATGCGTCCAGATCCAGCACGCCTTCTTCTGTCATCGGGATCACCTTCAGGACAATTCCCCTGCGCTGTGCCTGCAGCTGCCAGGGGACGATGTTGGAGTGGTGTTCCATCGTGGAGACAATCACCTCATCGCCTTCCTTCATGCAGCCCTCTGCGAAGCTGGAGGCAACGAGGTTCAGGCTCTCCGTCGTCCCGCGGGTAAAGACGACCTCATTTGCGGAACGCGCGTTGATGAACTTCCGTACCGTCTCACGTGCAGCCTCATGCAAGTCGGTTGCCTGTTGCGACAGCCAGTGTACACCACGGTGTACGTTGGCATTCACATTGAGGTATTCCTCGCGCATGGCATCCAGCACGCAGAGCGGTTTCTGCGTGGTGGCGCCGTTGTCAAGGTAAACCAGCGGCTTGCCGTAAACCGTGCGGGAGAGAATCGGGAAGGAATCCCGGACTTTGTTGATATCGTACATATTTTCTTGTATTGGACTTGTCTGCCTTATCAGGCAAATCGGGCTTATGGGGCAAAATATCCCCATAAGCCCGATGTCATACTATTTACACATCGTGCAGCCCTCGCACTTGTCCAGCTCGCCCCGGAAGCGTTTCTCCACCAGGTGGTGGAGGCGGTCGCGCAACGGCTCAAGCTCCATCTTGTCGATGACCTCGTTGACGAAGGCGAACTCAAGAAGAAGCTTGGCTTCCTTGCGGTCGATACCGCGCTGCTGCATATAGAAGAGGGCGGCATCGTTGAGCTGTCCGACGGTCGATCCGTGGTTGCACTGTACATCATCCGCATAGATTTCGAGCATCGGCTGCGTGAACATACGGCTTGTCCTGCTGGCGCAGAGGTTACGGTTGTTCTCCTGCGAGAGCGTCTTCTGTGCGCCTTTGCGGACAAGCACACGACCGGCAAAGGCACCGACGGCGTTTCCGTCAAGAACGTATTTGTAGAGTTCGTTGCTCGTGCAATGCGGCACCTGATGGTCGATGAGCGTGTTGTTGTCCACGTGCTGGCTTTTGTCTGCAACCACACAGCCGTTGCAGAAGCACTCGCCGCCCTCACCCTTGAAGACAAGGTCGAGCATGTTGCGGGTCACACCGTTGTGCAGCGTGATGACGTTGTGGCTGACACGGGAGTTGCGCTGCTGCTCTATATAAACGTTGGAAACCCGCGTGTTCTTCGCATGAGTCTCTTCCAGACAGTTCAGTTCCAGGCGTGCATTGTCGCCTACGAAAGCCTCGATGACCTGTGTGGCGAGGAAGTTCCGGTTGTCGGCAGCATGGTCGCAGAAGAGGAACTGTGCTTTCGCACCTTCCTCGAGGACAATGAGCACACGTCGGTTGACCATCAGGTCGACATCCGAACGGAGGATGTTGACCACCTGCACGGTGCGTTCCATCTGTACGTTCTTCGGCACATAGATGAAGAGTCCGTCCTGTGCCAGCATCGTGTTCAATGCCGTTACGGCATCGGCTTCTGTGTGGGCAATACGGCCATAGTACTTCCGCACCAGTTCCGGATGTTCTGTCGCCATGCGGTTCAGACTGTCGACGATGATGCCGTCGTTGAGCTTTGTCTTCGGCAACGCCTTGGCATAGAACTGGTCGTTGACAATGAAATAAAGGGAAGTGCTGAGGTTGGGAACATCGCACTTGAAAGTCTCGTAGGGATTGACAGGAATCTCAAGACGGTTGAGATTCAGGCCATAGTCCGGCTCAAAGAGCTTCTGCATATCCGTGTACTTGTAGCGTTCCACTTTCCTGTCAGGGAAGCCAAGCCGGCGGAAGTCCTCGAAAGCCTTGTCGCGTACCTCATTGAGAACGGGTGCAGCGTGCTCCTTTATCAACTGCTGCGCCTCATTGTAGAGGTCTATATATTGTTTTTCGCTTTGCATTGTTGTTTCTTTTTAGGCGTTTCAGCCGGCTGGATATAGTGGATAAGACAATCCCCATGACTTACAGGGACTCCAGCCGGACTGAACAATCAAGATAAACGGCAGCCTTTCAGTCTTCGGCATCCACCTCTTCCTTGATCCAGTCGTAGCCCCGTTGTTCAATTTCCTTGGCAAGTTCCGGACCTGCTGTCTTGACAATACGGCCCTTATAAAGTACATGGACGACATCCGGTTTGATCATGTCGAGCAGACGCTCATAGTGGGTGATGACGATGGTGGACGTCTCATCTGTATGCATCTTGTTCACCCCTTCCGCTACGATACGCATGGCGTCAACATCAAGGCCGGAGTCGGTCTCGTCGAGGATGCTCAGCTTCGGTTCGAGCATCGCCATCTGGAAGATTTCATTGCGTTTCTTCTCACCACCTGAGAAGCCTTCGTTCACGCTGCGGCGGGACAGGTTGGAGTCCATGCCCACCAGCCGGCGTTTCTCCCGCATAAGGGCCATGAACTCGGCCGCTTTCAGCGGTTCGAGTCCCTGATAAGCACGCTTGGCATTGACAGCTGCCTTCATGAAGTTGGTCATGCTCACTCCCGGAATCTCCACCGGATACTGGAAAGAGAGGAAGAGCCCTTCATGAGAACGGTCCTCCGGCTTCATCTCCAAGAGATTCTTTCCATTGAAGACGGCCATGCCGTCGGTTACTTCATAGAGTGGATTACCTGTAAGTACGGCACTGAGCGTTGACTTACCCGAGCCGTTAGGTCCCATGATGGCATGCACCTCACCGTCTTTCACCGTGAGGTTGATGCCCTTTAATATTTCTTTACCTGCAATCGTTGCGTGCAGGTTTCTTACTTCTAACATATTGTTTTTGTTTTATTTACTTTTCAAAATAAAAATGTCAATGATGTCACACACCATATCAGCTAAAAAGTCGGATGTGTGATAGTCGCCACGAGCCATTCTCTCTGATCTCTCCCGCTCGCGTTGTTCATCGAAAAGCGACGGTGATGTATCGTTGCCACCAAAGAAAGACTTAGGCTTCTTCTTGTAAGGAGGTGGATCCTTTATAAATCCTGAACCCGTTACCGTGTGAAAAAGACGACGGTCATAAGGCATCGGTGCAACGGCGTTACCCATTACCGACCGACAAGTACTTGTCGTATCTCGCTTCACCTGTTCATCTATAAGAAACTTCTGCCATGGCTTTAACTGCCATGACTGGGCCTGAAGCATTGTTGCGAGCAGCAGGCCAGACGTGATGAGAATGACTTTTCGCATATTGTTCGTTCTGTTATATCACCCTACTGTTCCTTCCAATGTCACGGAGAGGAGTTTCTGTGCCTCTACAGCGAACTCCATCGGGAGCTTGTTGAGGACATCCTTCGCATAGCCGTTGACAATCAGTCCGACGGCATCCTCCGTGGGAATGCCGCGCTGGTTGCAGTAGAAGAGCTGGTCTTCACTGATTTTCGATGTTGTCGCTTCATGTTCCACAATGGCCGTATCGTTGTGGATATCCATGTAAGGGAAGGTATGTGCACCGCAGTCCGAACCCAGGAGAAGCGAGTCACAGCTCGAGTAGTTGCGGGCATTCTCTGCATTTGCCGTCGCACGGACCAGCCCGCGGTAAGAGTTCTGGCTGTGTCCGGCAGAGATGCCTTTCGAGATGATGGTGCTCTTGGTGTTCTTGCCGATGTGAATCATCTTCGTACCGGTATCAGCTTCCTGATAGTTGTTCGTCACGGCGACAGAATAGAACTCGGCCTGTGAGTTGTCGCCCTTCAGCACGCAGGACGGATATTTCCAGGTGATGGCAGAGCCTGTCTCAACCTGTGTCCATGACAGCTTGGAGTTCACGCCACGCAGCTCGCCGCGCTTTGTCACGAGGTTCAAAACGCCTCCCTTTCCGTTCTCATCGCCCGGATACCAGTTCTGAACGGTCGAGTATTTCACTTCGGCATTGTCGTTCACGACGATTTCCACCACCGCCGCATGCAGCTGGTTTTCATCGCGCATCGGGGCCGTACAGCCCTCAAGATAGCTGACATAGGCATCATCGTCGGCTACGATCAGCGTGCGCTCAAACTGCCCCGTGTTGATGGCATTGATGCGGAAGTACGAACTGAGTTCCATCGGACAGCGGATCCCCTTGGGAATATACACGAAGGAGCCGTCGCTGAATACGGCGGAGTTCAGTGCGGCGGAATAGTTGTCTCGATAGGGGACGACGCTTCCGAGGTACTGCCGTACCAGATCGGGATGTTCCTTGACGGCCTCGCCGATAGAGCAGAAGATGATTCCTTTCTCTGCCAGCTGCTTCTTGAAGGTTGTCTTTACAGACACGGAGTCCATGATGGCATCGACTGCCGTGCCGCTCAATGCGAGCCGTTCCTCCAGCGGAATCCCCAGCTTGTCGAAGGTCTTTGCCAGCTCCGGATCCATCTCCTTGTTCTTGGGTTTCTTCGCCAAGGGATCGGCGTAATAGGAGATGTCCTGCAGGTGCAGCTCGGGCAGATGCAGATGACCCCATGTGGGGATGGGCAGCGTCTCCCAATAGCGGAAAGCCTTCAAACGAAAATCGAGGAGCCACTCCGGCTCCCCTTTCTTCTGCGAAATGAGCCGGACAATCTCCTCGTTCAGTCCTTTCGGGATGACCTCTGTATGTACATCGGTTGTAAAGCCGAACTCGTACTTCTGCTCTGCGACCTTCTTTACAAATTCATTATTCTTGTTTTCATCCATTTGTAATTCAATGCTAATATATATGGTATGGGCAGACAAATTGTATGCCACCTTCCCGGCAGCAACATTTGTTACCGCAAAGAAAAAACCGTCTTCACTCCTCGGATGGAGAAAAGACGGCTTTCTTTATTCTTACAGTTTCTGTTCAACCTCAATCTCCGTGAAGGTCTCGATGATGTCTCCTACTTGCAGGTCGTTGTAGTTGACAAGAGATATACCGCACTCAAGTCCTGTGGCGACTTCCTTCACATCGTCTTTGTAACGTTTCAAGGCATCGATCGGAGCAGTGTGGACGACAATACCGTCACGGACCACACGACCCTTGTCCTTGCTGTGGACCTTGCCCTCGGTAACCATACCGCCGGCGACAGTCCCGACTTTGGAAATCTTGAATACCTGCTTGACTTCCACCTGACCGGTGACAATCTCCTTCTTCACCTTGTCGAGCATACCGACCATGGCTGACTTCACATCATCGATCGCATCGTAGATGACGGAGTAGGTGTTGATTTCGACACCCTCACGGTCGGCCAGTCGGCGTGCATCGGCCGAAGGGCGTACCTGGAAGCCGACGATGACCGCATCAGAAGCCGATGCCAGCATCACATCGTTTTCGGAAATCTGGCCGACAGCCTTGTTGATGACATTCACCTTGACTTTCTCCGTAGACAGCTTGATGAACGAATCAGACAGAGCCTCGATAGAACCGTCCGTATCACCTTTCACGATGATGTTCATCTCATGGAACTCTCCACGTGCGATGCGGTGGGAAATATCCGACAGAGTAAGACGGGTCTGTGTACGCAGGCCCTGCTCACGCTGCAGCTGCTCACGCTTGTTGGCTATCTCGCGTGCTTCCTGCTCGGTCTCCATCACGTGGAACGTGTCACCGGCCGTAGGCGCACCGTTCAGACCGAGGATGATGGCCGGCTCCGCCGGTCCGGCACTCTCAATGCGCTGGTTGCGCTCGTTGAACATGGCCTTGATGCGGCCCCAGGAAGTGCCGGCGATGACATTGTCGCCCACTTTCAGCGTACCGTTTGACACGAGCACCGTACTGACATAGCCGCGCCCCTTGTCGAGGGACGACTCGATGATCGTACCCGTCGCCTTGCGGTTAGGATTGGCCTTGAGGTCGAGCATATCCGCCTCGAGCAGCACCTTGTCGAGCAGGTCGTTCACGCCCAGTCCCTTCTTGGCACTGATCTCCTGGCACTGGTACTTGCCACCCCACTCTTCCACGAGCAGGTTCATCTGCGACAGGTCCTCGCGTATCTTGTCCGGGTTCGCTCCCGGCTTGTCAATCTTGTTGATGGCGAACACCATCGGCACGCCGGCAGCCTGTGCGTGGGCGATCGCCTCCTTGGTGGTAGGCATGACCGAGTCGTCGGCAGCGATGATGATAATCACGATATCCGTCACCTGTGCCCCGCGGGCACGCATGGCTGTGAACGCCTCATGACCCGGCGTGTCGAGGAAGGTCACCTTGCGGCCGTTCTCCAGCGTCACGCTGTACGCACCGATGTGCTGGGTAATGCCGCCGGCCTCACCGGCTATCACGTTGGTGTTGCGGATATGGTCGAGCAGAGAGGTCTTGCCGTGGTCGACATGACCCATGACAGTCACGATAGGAGCACGCGGAACGAGGTCGTTCTCATCATCCTCCTCTTCGCTGACCGCCTCCTGCACTTCGGCACTGACATACTCCGTCTTGAAGCCGAACTCGTCGGCAACAAGGTTGATGGTCTCGGCATCCAGCCGCTGGTTGATGGAAACCATGATGCCGACAGACATCAAGGTGGAGATGACCTTCGTCACCGGGACATTCATCATCGTCGCCAGTTCGGAAACGGTAACGAACTCTGTCAGCTTCAGCGTCTTGCTTTCCTTGCGCTCGGCCTTGGCCTCGGCACTCAGGCGTTCCTGAACGGCATCACGCTTTTCCTTGCGGTATTTCGCACCTTTCTTGTTCTGGCTCTTGCTTGTCAGTCGGGCAAGTGTCTCCTTTACCTGGCGTGCTACCGCCTCGTCATCCACCTCCAACGGTTTCTGATTACGGTTGCGGCTCTTCTTGCCGCTGTTCTTTCCGCCGGTGTTTCCGCCGTTCTTGTTCCCGCCCTTCTTGCCGTTCTGGTTCTGCTGCTGGTTGGCTGCGGCATTGATGTCGACACGTTCCTTGCTGATACGGACACGCTTCTTCTTGCCCTGGCCGCCGCCCTGACCGGACTTCTCTTCACGTTCCTTGCGCCGCTCTTCCTTGCTCTTCTTCTTCGGACGGGTGCTCTGGTTGAGCGTGCTGAGGTCGATCTTGCCCAGAACGTTTACCTTCGGCGTATTCAGGATCTTCTTCTCGTTCTTGGTTAGGAAAAGGCCGTTCTCCTTCTTCTCTTCCACAGCCGCTGAATTAACCGGTGCATCAGCAGCCGCCTTCTCCGGTTCTGTCTTCCCCTCCTCCTTTGCAGCCGGGGCGACCGTCCTTGCATCATCATTCTGGGGGACAGCCGGTTTCCCTGTCCGGGAGGTCTCGGCTGGCTGCTCCTTCTCCGCAGCAACGGCTTTCGTCTCCTCTTTCTTCTCCGCCGGTTTATCACCGGCAGCAGGGGCGGCAGTCTCTTTCTTCTCCTGCACAGGGCTTACGGCAGCAGCCGGGGCAGGACTTTCCTTCTTCTCAGCAGGAGCAGCAGATGACTTGGCGGCCGGCCTGTTCAGCTGGTCGAGATCTATCTTTCCGACTGGCGTGTACTGCTGTCTGTCCGACTTCAGAAGCGTCTCGCCCCTGTGGTCCGCAGCAGTCTTCTTCTCCTTCGGCTTCTTCTGGAAAAGCTTGGCAGCGTCCTTCTTCACCTCCTTGTCCTTCTTGAAAGCTCCTACGAGTGCATGATACTGCTCATCACTCAGCTTGAAGTTCAGGTCGCTCTTCACCTCGCCTAACTCCTGTTTCTTCTCCAGGAACTCCACTGCCGTCTGGAGTCCTATGTTCAATTCTCGAATTGCTTTGTTTAATCTGATGCTCATTAACTTTATCTTACGGTGCTGGGTGTTGGTTGTTGATTGTTGATATGCCTTTTGGTAGAGAGGGGTTCCGAACATGGAGTTGCTGAATAGTCACACCCGTTAGCTTTCAGTCAACAGCCATCACCCACCAACCAATCACCTTTTTACTGTTCAAACTCTGACTTCAATACTCTCAACACGTTGTCTACGGTCTCTTCCTCCAGATCCGCCTTCTCTATCAGCATTTCCCGAGGGGCATTGAGCACCTGCCGTGCCGTATCCAGCCCGATACCCTTGATGGCATCGATGACCCACTGGTCGATCTCGTCAGAGAACTCATCCAGATAGATATCCTCTTCGGCATTCTGTTCGTCCAGTTCACGGAAGACATCGATGGTATAACCTGTCAGCATGCTTGCCAGCTTGATGTTCATGCCGCCGCGGCCGATGGCAAGACTGACCTCCTCCGGCTGCAGGTAGACTTCTGCCTTCTTGTTCTCTTCGTCGACGTTCAGGCTGCTGACCTTTGCCGGAGACAGGGCACGCTGGATGAACAGCTTCGTATTGGCAGTCCAGTTGATGACATCCAGATTCTCGTTGCAGAGTTCCCGGACGATGCCGTGGACACGGCTGCCGCGCACACCGACACAGGCTCCTACCGGGTCGATGCGGTCGTCGAAGCTCTCTACGGCAATCTTGGCACGCTCGCCCGGCATACGGGCGATCTTACGGATGGCAATAAGACCGTCGCTGATTTCCGGCACTTCCGCCTCGAGCAGCCGCTCCAGGAACTCCGGAGCCGTGCGCGAGAGGATGATCTTCGGGTTGTTGTTCTCGTTGTCCACACGCAGGATGACCGCACGGACGGTCTCGCCCTTGCGGTACTGGTCGCGCGGAATCTGCTCGCCCTTGGGCAGGATCAGCTCGTTGTTCTCATCGTCGACGAGCAGCACCTCACGCTTCCAGGTCTGGTAGACCTCGCCCGAGATGATCTGCCCGACACGGTCCTTGTACTTATTATATAAGGAGTCATGCTCCAGTTCAAGAATCTTGGAAGCCAGTGTCTGGCGCAGGTTCAGAATGGCACGGCGGCCGAACTTGTTGAAGTCCACCTCCTCGCTCACGTCCTCTCCTACCTCGTAGTCGTCTTCTATCTTGCGTGCATCCGTCAGGCTGATCTGCTTGTTCTCGTCCTCCACCTCTCCGTCAGCCACGACCACACGGTTGCGGTGTATCTCGAAGTCGCCCTTGTCCGGGTTCACAATCACGTCGAAGTTTTCGTCGCTGCCGAAGATCTTGGCGAGCACGTTGCGGAAGCTCTCTTCCAGCACGCTCACCAGAGTGGTACGATCGATGCTCTTGGTGTCCTTGAACTCCTTGAAGGTCTCGATCATGTTCGGACGCTCTTCTTCTGTTTTTCTTGCTGCCATAGCTTTACTTGAAACTTATTATGTATTTTGTGTATTTTACTTCATCCATCTTGTACGCATGGTCAACGTCCATCTTCACCGGACGCTTCTTGCCTTCCACGTGTACCTTTTCGTTGACGGCCACAACGAAGTCGTTGCCGTCGACGCTCTTCAATACGCCTTTGACTTTCTTTCCGTCTTTATCCAGCACCTCGACTTCCTTTCCGATGAAGTTCTGATACTGCTGCGGCACTTTGAAAGGCTGCCCCAGACCGGCGGAGCCGACCTCCAGTTCGTAGTCCTCTTCATCCCGGGAGAGACGGTCCTCGATGTACCTGCTCAGCTCCACGCAATCCTCAATCCACACCCCATCGGCATGGTCGATCTCCACGACGATTTTGTCGTCGGGACTGATTTGAATGTCGACCAGGAAGTATTCCTTGCCTTCCAGCCACTCGTCAACGAGACTTTTTACAACGTTTTTGTCTATCATAAGCGTTTTAATATGAAAAATGAGGGACTGTTGAAAGCCCCTCATTCCTCTGAACGCATGCAAAGTTACGACTATTTTCGTCATACACCAAATGTTTTACGGCTTTTTTATGGTTCTTCCGTTAAATGCGTGGATGCTTTCCGTATAGCTTTAACGGAAGACCCGAAGTTAATCACTAAACAAAAACACAGCCAAGACCGTCAGCTGTCTATCCTGTTATCCTCCTCCGATACAAGAGCCTTTTCATTTTAACAGGTTGAAAACACAGACAGGCTTTTGAAAAACCATTACATAATTTCAGATAAATCATCAGCAGATATAGGAAACACGTACAAAAAGCAAGTCTGCAACCAGCAGTAAATCAATTGGTTGTCAAGCCGTTTCAAAAAGATGCCTGATTGGACCTCAAAAGGGCGTTGGTAACGCTCTAAAAGAGCACCGGTTGTAAGTCAATCAGGCATCTTTCAGAAGCCAAAAGGGCATGTGTTGCTTTGGACTGCATGAAAACAGTTTACAAATACCGATGACAGGGGAATCAGTTGTTTGTAGAAGACGGAAAGACCTGCTGATGGACAGGCTTCGTATCCATTCGCCTTTACTGCATCTTACTTTGCAGTTTAGCCTCCTTTGAAGCCCCTCTGATTTTGGACAGTCATCCCATGCAAGTGCATAAGCTTTTATCCTATTTCCAATCCACGCATTCAACGGAAGAACCTTTTTTATCAGCTGACAAGCGATTTAGACGGGATCCAGACAGGACTTCGGCATGGAGAGGGACAGCCGTGGAAGTATGCCTTTGATGATTTCGCCATGCGGCTCCCTTTCCACCGTTCCACCCTCATTGGCTTCGGAAAAGCAAGCCCCCCTCATCCAACAAAGCACCCTGCTCTTTGGTCTTTACTTGCAAGCCGTCTCCATCCGGGCGACAGACCGCAACCGTGCGGGTCCTTAACACGGCTGGTGTCAGGTATCAGCACATCGGCAGGAAGCCAGGCTCGTTCCTGTCACAGTCATACGGATTGCAAGAGAGCATGACCCGTTTATACGGCAGATGTTTACCGGACAGCAACAAGACACACCCTTCTTCACGTGAAAAATCTGCGGCGATACCGCCTTGAACATCCGCACGGCGGAAACGGAAGGAAAGCAAGTCGCATCCTCCTCGCAGGAGAGCCGGCCACCCAGGCATCTCCTCCCTGCCGTCACAAAGGACAACGGCTGCAAGACTGCGGCTGTACGCCATGGCAATCCAGAAGGTACAATGAAAAAATGAGGCTTACAAGCCCTGACAGTCCTGTAAGCCTCATCCGGCCGCCAAGAGATTTCTCCTTACTTCACCTTGGTCTTCGCCTTGGCGTCGACAGCTGCCCCCGCTGCCGTTTCCGCCTTCACGACCGGACGGTCCGCAGACGGCTGCAGCAGCTTTCTGTATTCCGCCGGGTTCTGCAGAATCTCCACAGCCTTTTTCCACTGCTTGTCAAACTGCAGACTGTTTTCAATCGACCCGCGCTGGTAGTAATAGGCCGACACGAGGTCGCTTGTCAGCAGTTTCTTCAGCGTCTGCCTGTTGTAGTCGAGGTCTTTGGCAAGGTTGTGGCTCAGCTTCTTTTCCAATGCGTCAAACTCGGGTTTCGCATCTTCGTAATATCCCTCGAACCTGGCCAGCTTGACGAGGTTCTCCAGGTATTTCCGGCTTTCACGGTCGTACTTGAATCCGCTCTTCAGCACCGTCTGCTTGAAGTCCTCATAGTCGGCATCGGAGAGGACGAATGTCTTTGCCGGCCCGATGGAAGGATGCTTCTTCAGGTATTGCAGTTCCCAGTTCCACATCACCTCCGTAGAGTCGCGTCCGGACGAAGCGAGGTAGAAAGCGATGTTCGGCAGCGAGTCGGGGAGCACCTCCACATCGGGCTTGATGCCGCCGCCGTCGCGCACCTTCCGCCCGTCAGCCGTATGGAAGACGTGCGTCAGCGAGTCGGGTATATGCTCGGTATAGCCGCCGTTGGCGTGTTTGTAGTTGATGGCCTGTATGCACCGCCCGCTGGGAATGTAATACTTGCTGGTCGTCAGCTTGAGGCTGGCATTGTACGGGAGATTCATCGAGGCCTGCACGAGTCCCTTCCCATAGGTGCGCGTACCGAGGACGACGGCACGGTCCAGATCCTGCAGGCTGCCGCTGGTAATCTCGCTGGCGCTTGCCGTCTCGCCGTTGACCAGCACGACGATAGGCATGACGGTGTCGATGGGTTCTACGGTCGTCTTGTATTCCTTGTTCGCACGTTCCATCTTGCCCACGGTCTTCACCAGGGTAAGGCCTTTCGGCACGAACATATTGACGATGTTGATGGCCTCCTGCAGACTGCCGCCGCCGTTGTTGCGCAGGTCGAAGACCAGCGAAGTCATCCCCTGCTTCTTCATGTCGAGGAAGGCGCGGCGGACATCCTTCGAACAGTCGGTCGTAAAGGAGTTCAGGTCGAGATACCCTACCCCTCCTTCCTGCACCCCATAATAGGGCACGGCAGGGAGCTGGATGGCACGGCGTGTAATCCTGATTTTTATCTTCTTGTTCGTGGAGGGCCGGCGAATGGTCAGGAGGAATGTCGTCCCGGCATCACCCCGCAGATGGCTGCTGACGTAAGCCACATCCTTCCCCGCCATCGTCGAGTCGCCGATGGCAAGGACAATGTCTCCCTTCTTCAGCCCCACTTCCGCAGCAGGCATGTGCTCATACGGCTCGTCGATGACGACGTTCTTCAGGGCGAAGTTATAGCGGATCAGCGCACCGATGCCGGCATACTTCCCGGAAATCATCAGGTCCAGGTCCTTGACCTTCTCCTCCGGGTAATAGACCGTGTAGGGGTCGAGCGAGTGCAGCATATAATTGATGCCGTTACCGACCACCTCATCGGCATCCAGCGTGTCGACATACATCATGTCAAGATACTTATAGATGGCTGAAAAGGTCTCGAGATTCTTCGCCACCTTGAAGTTATGTTCCTTGTCTGCAGGGTTCTGTGCCATCACGGTACTGCTCCAAGCGCAAAGCCAGAGCCCGAATGCCAGGAAGAGTTTTTTCATTGCTTGTCGTTTGTTTGTTACTTAATGCGGTTACAATGCGGCAAAAGTACACTATTATAATGGAAAACACTGCGTGCGAGGCAGGAAAATACAGAAAAATACAGTTTCATTGAATTTTTCTTCAAAAACATTTGGTAGGTTCGGAGAAACATAGTACCTTTGCAACCGCTTACAAGAAACAAGCAGAAAATGCTTCAGTAGCTCAGTTGGTTAGAGCACCTGACTGTTAATCAGGGGGTCGTTGGTTCAAGCCCATCCTGGAGCGCACAAGAAGGAATTACGAGAGTGATTCCTTCTTTTTTGTTTCCAGACACAACAGCAGCAGATGCCGGCTCAGTAGAAAAGAAGGCTTAGTAGAAAAGAGGTGGGGAAACTTTTTGCTGCGCCGGCGAACCGAAGGCGGATCAAAACCCGGGATTCAGAAAAACCTCCTCTCCTATTTGACCGTTTCCACCTCTCATAAACACCCAAGCAACCGCTATCACCGAGTTGCCAACTCGTTGGTAGCGGTTGTTCTTTATAAATGACAGCTGCCTTTAGCCGGAATCGGGGGCTTACACACCCTCGGTCCTGCCGTTTACTTCACGAGTTCCTCCGATTTGAGCATGTGCTCGGGAGAGAGGATGGCATCCAGCTTCTCCTTGGACAGCAGCTTGTGGTCGAGCACGAGGTCGTAGACCGACCCGCCGGTTTCGAGCGCCTCCTTGGCGATCTTCGTGCTGTTCTTGTAGCCGATATAGGGATTCAAGGCGGTTACGATGCCGATGGAATGCTTTACCATTTCGAGGCAACGCTCCTTGTTCACGGTAATGCCGTTGATGCACTTCTCGCGCAGGGTATCCATGGCATTCGGAAGCCATGTCAGGTCTTCGATTAGACACTCCGTGATGATCGGTTCCATGACATTCAACTGCAGCTGACCGGCCTCGGCAGCAATCATGACCGTCGTATCGTTGCCGATGACCTTGAAGCAGGTCTGGTTGGTCACCTCGGGAATAACAGGATTCACCTTACCCGGCATGATGCTTGAGCCCGGTGCCATCGGGGGAAGGTTGATCTCGTTCAGACCGCAGCGAGGACCTGAAGCAAGGAGGCGGAGGTCGTTGCAGATTTTCGACAGCTTGACGGCCAGACGCTTCAACGCACTCGAATAGCTGACGTATGCACCTGTGTCAGGTGTCGCCTCAACGAGATCGGTACCGGCGACAAACTCCATGCCGGTAAGCTCACTGAGCTTCTGGGCACAGATCTTCGGGAAGCCCGGGGCAGCGTTCAACCCCGTGCCGATGGCCGTACCGCCCATGTTGATTTCATGCAGGAGGGCCGCATTGCGGTTGAGGTTGGCGATTTCCTCCTCCAGGGTGTTGGCGAAGGCATTGAACTCCTGTCCGCTCGTCATGGGCACAGCATCCTGCAGCTGTGTGCGTCCCATCTTGATGACGTTCTTGAACTCTTCTCCCTTCTTGCGGAAGGCGTCGATCAACAGGTTCAGATGTTCTATCAGCTTCTTGTTCAGAAGGATGAGGGTCAGGCGGATGGTCGTCGGATAGACATCGTTGGTAGACTGTCCGCAGTTGGCATGGTCGTTGGGCGCACAGTACTGGAACTCGCCTTTCTTGTGTCCCATGATTTCACAGGCACGGTTGGCAATCACTTCATTGGCATTCATGTTGACGGATGTGCCGGCACCGCCCTGCACCATGTCAGTCACAAAGTTCTCGTGCATCTTGCCGGCGATGATCTCCCGGCATGCCTGTGCCATGGCATCAGCCACCTCATCGCTGATTTCACCCAGCTGGCGGTTGGTCTCCACGGCAGCCAGCTTGACATAGGCAATGGCGACAACGTAGTCGGGATAGTCGCACATACGCTTGCGTGAAATGTGATAGTTGTTGATGGCACGCTGTGTCTGCACGCCGTAATAAGCCTCCTCCGGTACCTGAAGTTCGCCCAGGAGGTCGCTTTCTACACGAAATTTCTTTTCTTCCATGATTTTAATTGATAAAGTTAGTATTGTTGTTCTTTTCTGTTAAAGTCAGTGTTATGATGCGACTGTTCCGAAAGTCTCTGTGTTAGGGATATCTGACACACCTTCAGCTTGTTGTTCTGTTCCTGTACGTTTTCTCCTTTAGTAAGCCTTGATTCTGTACATGAATCCCAGCTCGATGCGGTTGGTATTGTACCTGTCGAGTCCGACTCCCTCCTTGTAAGTCACTTTCCTGCCGATGTAAGCAAGGAAGAAACGCAGGTCCTGGCTCTTGACAGGATAATACTCCACACTGCCGATGTAACTATAGCTCTTGCGGAAGTTCTTGAGCCGTTCCGTCTTCTTCACACTGACTTTCTCGGACGCTCCTTTCAACATGAGATTCCACTGTGGGGCGAACTGCCAGTTGAGCTTTGTCACGAACGAGTTGTAGTGTACGTCGCTGAGCCAGACCCTGCCCGAGAATCCTGTAACAGAAGGTGCGACATCACCTGTCGCTATTCCCAGACGGTCCAGTCCGTCGAACTCGCCCATATAGTCAAAGTACCACTGTAGCCTATCAAGGTTCAGTTTCTGTCCCAGAAAGACCATACGGCTGTATTTATGGCGTGCCTCTCCCTGCAATCCCCACGACCAGCGGGTCTGAAGCCTGTCATGCAGGAAGCTGCCGTTCCAGTTTACAATGTAGGTAAGCGGGTTGTGCGACTTTTCCAGTGCTCTGGTGTGTGTTCCGTCAGCCTCCACAGCCATGGGATTGTCACCGTACACCTCGTTGAATTTCTCATTGTGGGAATTGGTGACTCCAAGAGCAAGTTCCTGTGAGGGAACCGGCCTGCAGGTTGCTATCACACCGGCCATGTAGATGTCAAGTGCTCCTGCAAGTTCCGAGAATTCATAAATATGCAGCGGGTTTTCATCATACTCGAAACCGCCCCAGGTCTGACACAGCTTACCGCCTTCCAGCTTGAACTTGTCGGAAAACCTGTAACCGATCATCATGATGTCGGTAGCCTTGGCAAAATTATCTTCCCCCTTGGCTTCGTTCGACTTGTCCAGCCTGTGACGCAGACGGTAGTAAAGCCTGTCGGTCAGGTTACCTTTGATTTCCAGACGGAGCAGCCTGTTGGCAAAGGCCGTACCCCACCTGTGGTCAGCATCAGACTTCGCCTGCACGCTGGCAGCATAGTTGATGTAGACATTGAACATATCGTTGTGTTTTTTCAGGCCGGCAACCTCTTCGGCCAGCGACTTGATCTGTCCGTCGTCGGTTCCATAACCATGGTTGTCCTGTGCCTCTGCACCCAGAGAGAGAGCAAGCAGACAGGCACATAATAGATTCTTTTTCATGTCGTTGGATTTTGATTGGCTGAAGCGGAACAGTCTGTCGTATGGGACTTGATGAGTTCCTTCGCCACAGACAATTCGTTTTTCATGCAGGCCGCCACACCGTATCCTTCCGAAGACAGGTCGACGGGTGTGCAGACACCGTTGTAGAGGTTGGCCGGCCCGTCAGCAAAGGCAGCCGTCGAGGGGCGCATGGCCCCGACAAGGACAACGGGCTTGTCAGAGTGGACCGTCAGCGAAAGGAGGCAGGCGGTATCCTCCATAGTATCAGTGCCGTGCGTAATCAGCACACCGTCATACCCCTCCCTGTTCAAAAGGTCGTCCACACGCTTGGCGAGCTTCAGCCATACCTCATCGTTCATATCCTGACTGTCAGCGTTGGCAAGCTGTCCACCGGTCACGTCCGCAAAGCCCTTCCCTTGAGGCACGGCTTCTGTCAGCGACAGGATGCCCGCCTGCCCAGCACCGTATGCCGAACCTGTAGACGATGCCGACACGCCGGCAATGGTGTCTCCTGCGGCGATGATGCGGGTCCTGGGGTTCTGCGCCATGGCGGCTGCCGGCATCACCACTGCCATCACTGTCAGGAATGTAATCTTGAAGATTCTCATAAGAACTGAAAATTATTAAAATGTATCTGCCTGAAGGGACATAAGCACCGGCAGGTGGAAAAGCTGGACAGACATCCTGTTTACAGCCATCAACACCTGCCGCATCTTCCTCCTTTGGAGAAGCTTATCTTCACCGCCTTTTCCCCCTACAGGAACTGTATCACCAGCACCCCCAGCCCGATGGAGACTACCGTGGTGATGAATCCCGGCAGCTGGAAGCTGTGGTTGACGACATACCTGCCCACATGTGTCGTGCCTGTCCTGTCGAAATCGACGGCAGCCACCTCCGTCGGATAATTCGGAAGGAAGAAGTAGCCGTTGCAGGCAGGGAACATGGCAATGAGCAACAACGGATTCACCCCCAAGGCAATGCCGACCGGATAAAGCGTCGTCACCGTTGCCGCCTGCGAGAAGAGCATGATGCTCAACAGGAAAAGTGCCACGGCGAAGAGTATCGGTGCGGAAGTGATCATGGAGGACAAGGCCGCATCCAAGACTTTCTCGTTGCCCATGTAGAAGGTGTTGCCCATCCAGGCTACACCGAAGATGGCGACCACCGCATTCATGCCTGCCTTGAAGATATTGCCATTGACAGCATCCCCCACTTTCCCCTTTCCGACGAGCAGTATCAGGGCGGCATCAGACATCATGATCATCTCTATCGTCTGACTCATCGACACCCCCTCCGGACGAAGTCCCGGAAAGAATCCGAAGACTACTACCAGTGCTACACCGAACAGGAAGGCAAGGACAGAACGCTTCGCAGCCGGATGGTCTCTTTCCACGGTTACGTCCATCCCTTTCCGGTCTTCATCGGGACGGATAAGTCCCACCGCCACCCGCCGTCTGTATTCCGGATCGTCCTCCAGCTCCTTGCCGACATGGTTCTCTACGAACGCTGCGACAAGTATAGACAGGAAGGCCGTCGGCACACAGACCATCAGCACCGTCCCCAGTTCTATTCCCTTGGCTCCCAGCAGGTCCTGGCTGATCAGTGCCGCCGTGGCCGCACTCACAGGACTGCAGGTGATACCGAGCGAGGCCGCTATCACGCTGAGGCTCAGCGGACGCTCCGGACGTATCTTGTTGGTCTGCGCAACCTCCGATATAATCGGCAGCAGGGAATAGGATGTATGGGCAGTACCTGCCACGACACAGAACAGCCAGCAGATAATCGGCCCGAAATAAGTAATGTGATCCGGATGATGCCGGAGAAACCTTGCCGCTACCCCCACAAGATAGTCCAGACCACCTGAGGCCTGAAGGGCTGAGGCCGCCGTAATGACGGCTACGATGATCATCATGACATCAACGGGGGCCGTGCCGGGCGGGAGGCGGAAGCCGTAGACAAGGACAAACACCCCCACCATGCCAAAGACTCCCAGCCCGATGCCTCCGATACGTGTGCCGATGAAAATCAAGGACAAGACGATCAGCAGTTCTATGATAACCAGTGCTGTTGCCATAAGCAGTGTCTTGAATGGCGTGTAATGGATCCACATCGCAAATATAGGAAAAATATCAATAGCTTTCTAAAACCAATCAGCAAAAACAGACGGTTTAACAAACTTTAGCTTCACAAAGCCACCTCTCCCGCCGATTCCGAGCCGGACGGAACAGAAGACGTGACACTTTGATTATCTGAAGGTGCAAAAAGAAACCGTCGGCAGGCTGCACAGACAGAAATTCCCAACCGGTTGGGAACCGAGTTCTCGACGGCTGGGAAACCTGTTCCCAACGGCTGGGAATGATGTTCCCGACCGACAAGGAATTATCGGATGCAGCGTTCTGAAGCCAACACCCGCCGACAAGACCTCTTCCCATGTGTGTCTTCACCCTGTGAAAGACCTTGCCACTGCATCCAGCCTGACGGTCCTGTCACAAAAAAGGCGGACACACACGTGCCCGCCATTGCCTGTCGTCATTAAAATATTACTTGAATCGTTGTCTTGTCCTCATGTCTCCCGACGCGGCAGATTCCCTACCGGATGACTATCTTCCGCCCGGCATGGATATAAATGCCGCGCTGCACCGGACGGGCGGAGAGCCGCTGGCCGGAGAGCGTATAATAAGCGCTGTCTGCCACATTCCTACCAGCCTGCACATTGTCAATGCCCATGGCAGCCGTCTTGTCAGTAACCGTAAACTTCCCGTTCTCCTTCGTTGAGGAAATTTCAAAGTAGGAAGTCTTCTTCACCCGCTCGACATCCAGCGTCTGGTTGTCGCTCGCAGTAGCTGCTGTTCCGATGCTGAACACGAAGTTCACGTAGTCGTCTGCATTGTTGAGGGTATAGTCCTTATAGTACCATTTCTTTCCTTCTGTGGTTTCCGCTGTCGTCACACGGTCGCCCGGCCACGCCGTACCCTTGTGCGTGCCGCCCCAGGAGTGATAGTTCACGTAGCTGTTCCAGCCCACCTTATCGGCATTCACATAGACCCGGATGGTCTGCGGCGTGAACGGTACGGGGCGTTTCACCTTGTAGGAGCGGGTAATGACCTTGCCCACAACCCCATTGACGAGCAGTGCCACTTTCAAGGTCGTCTCACCCTCGGGGATGGTTATCTCTGTATCTGAAGCTACCTGTGTGCTGCCTGCCGTGGGTGTCGTACCGTTCGTTGTATAAACAAGCCTGGCATCCGCATGAGCTGATACAGCCGTCAGCTTTATCTTCAAATTATCCGCTTCATACGCACCGCTTGCCTTGTCAACCCATGGAGTCTCTGCCTCACGGGCGAGATAGTAAGCATAGTGATAGCCGCTGAGCAGCTTTGCATAACGTCCCCGGGGTACAGACAACTGGTTGGCTCCCTTGCCGACAACCACCAGCAGCTTGCCGTTCGTTCCCTCGACGGTATTTGCATAGTAGTCTTTCGAGGAACGGTAGGGCAGATAGCTGCTCGTATTCGTCACGCCAGCCAGCTTGCGGGCGGCGATCATCGCCTTGATTTCCTTCGGATAAGCCAGGTAATGGGCATAGAACACACAGGGTGTGCCCGGCATTGCCAGCAGATAGGCATTCGCGGCAAGCGTGTCCCGGCGGATGGGGTCCTGAGGTTCGGAAGCCGAACGATACTGCATATCATGGTTCTCGACAAAGGTGACAGCATACTGCCGGTACTTCCCTTCCTCGACCGTAAGCCCCGATGCCCCTGCGAGTTTCCGCCAGTCGTCGGCATTGACGGCATCACGCACCGTATAGCGGAAGGCGAAGTCGAAGGCCGCGCTCTTCTTGCCGGTGGCATCGATCCACGACTTCACCGTATTGGCATTGCCGTCCCAGTACTCGCCGACAGAATACTTCACATTGGCAGCCATATTATAGTCGCCGATGTGCGAACCGGCAAAGCCCTTCACCATGTCATAACGGAAGCCGGCATAACCGAGATCGTTGAGCAGGTAATTCTCGTATGCCTTCACGATTTTCTGCACGTTCGCTTGCTTGTGGTCGAGGTCGCGCATACCGTCCCATCCTTCTCCTTCGTCATCATTCGGACTGAGCTGCACCCCTGTACGGCGAGCCTCATTGGCAGCTTTACCATTGTCGTCGTTGGCGCAGACATCCGTTGACTGATGCTGATAAGTCACCCCCTTGTAGGCCTCGGCAGGGAAGCCGAACCAGCCACTGTTCGTGCCATGATGGTTGATGACGACATCGGCGATGGTTCCGATTCCCTTTGCCTTGAAAGTTTTTATCATGCTGCGGAGCTCCGCCTCCGTACCGAACGAGGAGTTCTGGTTGAAGTAATAAAGCGGGTCATAGCCCATCGACTTCGATGCAGCCGCCTTGCCGCTCTGCGGCACCCATACAAGGTCGAAGCAGCCGGCGAAATCGTCGGCTTTCTTCTCCAACACCGTCCATTGGGAGTCGTCGAATGAATCCCAGTAGAAGCCCTGCAGCATCACGCCGCCGTAGCCGGCCGGCCAGCCCTGTACCCCCTGTGCCATAGAACAGAGAGAGAGTGCCAAAGTAAATGCACCTGCTAACATTCGTTTCATATAGATCTCAATTTTTAGTTCGTCTGTCTCTGGAGTCAGGAAGAATAAAAGGAGTCAAGGGGATAAAAGATTCCACCGCAACACTCCGATATATCCCATACTCTAAATGACACATTCAGCCATTGTCAGTAGGTACAAAGGTAACCATTAATCATCTGCCACACGACATATTGCCCTTCTGCTGTGCAAAATCTTGATGCAAACGTTTGCACTCGTATTTTCAATTCTGTGCGGGCTTCCACCGACATTCCCCAAAGAAACGTTCCATCCGTTTCATTCGCCCAACAAAAAAGGTGCATCAGCTTTCACACCGATACACCTCTTTCTCAATTTATAAATCCTGTATTTATGGAGCTACTTCCATTGTGCAATGAGACTTGGTATCACACAGAAGGTAGAGTTTGATGTTGTACTTACCGGCTGCGACCTTGATATTGCCGCCCTTGAGAGTAATGTCGGCCCATGAGCCGCCCCAGTCTAAATCCCAGGCTTCGTTGGCACGGAATTTTATCTCACCCTCGGTCAGTGTGATGCCTTTGATTTCCCAGCACTTGTCTGTTGCGTTGTAGGTCATTGCCTGGTCGCTGTCCCATCCGCCTGCTGTTGCAGAACCGATGACACCGACACGGTTGATAGCAGTGTAGGTAAGTGCCTGTGATGTGAGGTCGACATCCACCTTGTAGAAGCCCTCAGGCTCTGTCATGACAATGTTGCCACCTTTCTCGACGAGTCCTTCGCCATAATCGGTACCGTTCCAGTCCTGCTGGGTAGCGAACTTGAAGCCGTTCTGGTTGAGGTACATGAAGCCCGTGTACTTGCCGTCGGCATCAGGGCTATAAAGCGGATTGCTGAACGACCAGCCGTTGGCATCGCCCGACATGTACAGATACTGCGTGAAAGCCGGTGCGACACAGGTGACCTTTGCCTTCACGTTCTGTGTGAGTGAAAAGCCCTCGCCACGCTGCAGTCTCACCTTGTTCGTAACAGCGACAGCCACTTCGTGCAGGTCGCCGTTCTTGCCATAGAGGTTCTCTACGGCGGAGACGAGTTCTGAACTCTTCACCTTTCCGCCCTCACTGGCATTCAGTGTCGCCGTCTTGCTGTTGCTGGAGAGTACGGCCGTCAACGTCTGGGAAGTTACGGCATCTGCAGAAACCAACGTCGGAACGAACAGCTGGACTGAGTCGGCCGTCTCCGTCTTGAAATCGATGGCCGGTGCTTCAGCGACGGTAAATTTCACTTCGCCGGCTGTCTCTGCACCGTTGGCCTGTGGCTTAGCCCACTCTTCATATTCATCGCTGCCGCAACTTGCCAGCAGCAACGCGGCACTTGCCATGATAAACAATTTCTTCATTTCGATTCTTCTTGTTATGTGAGGAGGACGCGCCGCCATGGTTGTGCCTGCCGGCACGTCCCCTGTAATCATCCTTAATAAACTATTGCTTTACAAAAGAATACTGACCCGTAATATCGTTGAAGTAGACCGTGTAGGTGCCCTTCTTGTTACGGATGTTCTTTCCACCCTTGGTGGCAACACCATAAGGGAACGCCTCAGCACCCCAGTTGTCGTCCCAGGCCCCGTTGGCAGCGAACTTGCAACCCTCGCCGTCGGCGCCGGTAGACTTCTCCGTGAAGGTCACGGTACCCTTCCAGTCGTGGTTCTCAACGACCGAGGTCTCGGCTGTCAGCGGCGTGCCGCCGGCAGCATTCCAGCTGTCATGTTTGCCTGGCAGTGCCATCGAAGCATAGGCAGTAGGTGCTGCACCCGTGTACTTCTCGATTTTCAACTTCAAATTCTTCGTATCGTAAGTGATTGTGTAGTAACCTGCTTCCGGTACTTTAATGTCGCTGGAACCGCCGTCGTTGTACTTGAAGTCGCCGAAGCTTGCACCTTGACCGACCTGACCGTCATCCCAGCTTGAAGGATTCTTCTTCAGCTTGAAGCCGGCTGTTGACAGGTAACCCGTCCAGGAGATGACACCCTTTCCGGTCTTCTTGTCATACTCCTGGCCCTCCATAGGCAGCAATGGAACCACCTGGCTGTTGCCCCAGGAACCGTCACCGAACGATCCGCCGACGAGATACCACGTCTCGACCGGTGCGTCGGAAAGTTCAACATAGTAAGGAGCAACGTTCACCTTCACCGGATTGGAGTAAATGGTATCACCTTTCACCAATGAATAGACACGCGCATAAAGTTCCTGGCTGGCAGGAGCCTTTCCCTCTTCATAACGTTCCATCTTCTCGACGGCCGTAGCAAGGTCGGCAGCAGAGACCGATGTAGAGCAAGTCGTTGTCGGCGAACCTACAGGCGCATAGTCGCCCCGCTCGCTATCCATATCCACCACCTGGTCGACAGACTTCGTCCACTTGTTGGTGGTAGAGAACTGCATACCGTACTCAGCCGATACCGGGAAGCCGTAATCCGGCTGTGACCAACTGAAGTTCAGGCCATTGGCAACCTTCAGGTCGACTGTCTGGGCTGCGTATGCAGGTGTATTCAGCGTGAAGGTTTTCGGTGTCTGGAGGGTCGGATTGTTATCCAGATCCTTCTCGCAGGCAGAGAACAGCGCCACACTTGCACACAACAGCAATGATGACTTTATTATTGATTTCATATTGATTGTTCTTTAATCGTTTTGCTTTCTATTGTTCTGTACATGTCACTTCGATGAATACCCCGGGTTCTGTGCCAGATAGCCGTTGGCTGTCAGGTCGCTCGTAGGAATCGGGAAGAGGTTGAGGTGAGCATCAAAGTTACGGCCGTTCTTCACACCGCCCTTCCAGCTCCAGTTGTAGTTGACATTGCCGCCGAAATAGCCGAAGCGGATCAGCGTCGTACGGCGCAGGCCCTCGAAGTAGAACTCGCGGCTCCACTCGTCGCAGATCTGGCGGAGAGAGTAAGCTGTATGGGTCGTTGCATGAGCACGGCTGCGGAGTTCGTTGATGTACTTCGCACCATCGGCGGTCGTCGTACCGCCGCTCTGGCGGGCATCAGCCTCGGCATACATCAGGTAAGCCTCGGCAGCACGCATAAGGAAGAAGTCGGCATCAGGGAACTTGGAATCGTGTCCGGCAGAACCGTCCGTCTTGAAGTTGTTGAACTTGCAGACAGAGAAGCCGTTGGTAAACACCTTCACGCCATTCTCATCATCGCCGTTGGTAACGTTGCGTCCGTCACCGTCGAAGAGGGCACGGTCGTCGTCGGCTGCCGCCGGCATGGCGTATGCACTGATATTGGGAGCATCGTTGTTCGGGAAGAACTTCTGTACAAGGTCGGGACGCATACGGTTGCCGGCCCATCCTTCTGTCGTGTTGTTACCCTTTTCCGTGGCACTCTTCACACGCTCCTTGTTGTCGTTGCAACCTGCCATGAGGAAGAGGGTCGTACCCCATGAAGTGGTCTTCTTGCCATCCTGCAGAATCGGGAAGATGGCCTCAACGGAGGAACCGTTCTCACCATTGTCACCCATGAACAGCTGCTGGTAGGCGCTCCATTGTCCCTTCTTCGCAGTGTAGAGCTTATAAGGAGAGTCGATGACTTTCTTGGCATAGGTCTTCGCATCTGCCCAGTCAGCAGTGCCGGTATAGACCTCGGCATTCATGTAGAGACGTGCCAGAAGCAGCCAGGCTGCAGCCTTGTCAACACGACCGTAACCCTGGGTGGAAGAAACCTTGGGCTGCGGTTCGTTCAGTCCCTGTTCAATCTCCTTCAGCTCGCCGACCAGCCATTTGTAGAGGTCGGCACGCTTGATACGCGGAGGTTTCGTTGAAGAGATGGCTGTCGTGAAAGGAACATTTCCCCATTCATCCAACAGATAATAATAGTTCAGCGCACGGATGAAGCGTACCTCTGCCGACATCGTTGCGTTGTAGTCGCCGTAATCTGACAGATACTGGTTGCAGTAGGTGATACCCACATAAAGACGGTTATAAAATCCCTTCAGCATCGGGTTGGACGCATCGTAGGTGTTGAAGTTGAAGTTGGCAACACCCTCGTCGCCCCATGAGCAGATGGCCTCGTCGGTTGGCAGCTCCTGCGAGTTGAACAGCTGACGGATGTAACCACTCGTACCACCGTCGATACCGTCAACATCACTGTCGCCGTTGGCACCGCCGTTTCCGGCCATGGCAATGTGGGCATAACACTTGTTGAACGAGCTTTCTGCCGGCGTATTCTCCTTCGTATTGAGGTTCGGGTCAATCGGCTTGACATCCAGGTCACCCGTACAAGAGGAGAGTCCTACAGACAGCAGAAGCGCTGCCGCAGAGAACATATATTTGAATTTAGTATTCATTGTCTTAACTCTTTAATAGATTTAGAAATTCAGGTTCAACCCCAGGATGAACGAGATAGGACGCGGATAGAGGTTGTTGTCAATACCGTTGAACACCTCCGGGTCGAGGCCCTTATACTTGGTGATGCAGAACACGTTGTTGACAGTTCCGTAGATACGGCCGGAGATACCGTTCCATGAACCCTGCTTGAGAAGGTTCGCAAAGCTGTAACCCAGTGTCACGTTGTCCATCTTCAGGAAGGAAGCGTTCTGTACCCAGTAGTCACTCTGTGTTGAGGTCGGATCATTTGACAGCCAGTTGTCACCCACAACTTCTGAAGGACGGTTTACAAGGAACTTGCCTTTCGGGAAAAGATCCGAAGTCGACATATTGGAAGTACTTGCAAAAGCGTCATTGTAGACATAGTTGCCGATGCTTGCACGGAGTGCGAAGCCGAGATCCCAGTTATGGTACTCGAGGCGGGAAGCAAAGCCCATGGTGACAGGAGCCGCCGGTTTCTTGTAGTAGTACTTGTCTGCATCGGTGTTCTTGCCGTCGCCGTTGCGGTCTACGACAACACCCTCCAGTGGCTTTCCGTTCTTGTCGTATGCCTGCTGGAACACGTGGAAAGAATTGACTGCATTGCCTACGTGCTGCGCCTGGATGTTCCCGCCTGTGCCGGCAGAGATACCGCCTGTAGGAACGTAATAGTCAGGGTCAGAACCACCGTTGAGGTCGGTGATCTTGTTGTAGTTGTAGGTGAAGTTGTAATCCATCGTCCAGTTGATGTCCTTGGAGTTCACAGCCAGCCAGTGAATGCTTGCCTCGACACCCGTGTTGTACATCGATCCGATGTTGCTCATCACCTCGTTGCGGAAGTTGGAGCCCGCCGATACGGTCGCTTTGTTGAGGAGGTCGCTTGTCTTGCGGTAGTACCAGTCGACGGTACCGGAAAGACGCTGCCTGAGGACACCCCAGTCAAGACCTATGTTATAAGAGGTGGTCGTCTCCCACTTCAGTGTCGGGTCATACGCCTTCGGACGGGCCAGAGAGCCGTCACCGGCAATTGGATAGTAAGAGTCGTTACCCGTGTTCATTTCGTACACAGCGAAGTAGTTGTAGTCGCCGATACCTTCCTGCTGACCGGTCATACCCCAGCTGAGGCGGAGCTTCAGGTCGGACAGCCAGTCGATCTGCTTCAGCATATTCTCCTCGTTCATGCGCCATGCGAAAGCGAAGGACGGGAATACAGCCCAGTGGTCCTGGAAACGGGAAGAACCGTCGTCACGTACTGTTGCCGTCACCATGTAGCGGCCATCCATCAGAGACCAGTTGGCACGGCCGAAGAAAGAAACGAGGTAGTTCTCTGTTGCATAATAATAAGGAGCATAGTTACGTTGTTTCCCTGCAAGATTTGCATCATTATTGGTCTTTGGATAGTAGCTCCAGTAAGCGTTTTTGGTGTTATGCCAGAAGTGAGCCCACTCATAACCAGCCATAATATCAAAGTGATTCTTTGCCTTGTCGTTGAAGTCATGGTAGTACTGAGCGTAAGCAGAGAGCTGCATATTGCGCTTCAACTGTGTCTCCCAGCCGTATGAACCATAGTAGATTGCCTGTGGAGAAGCTGGGTCAACATCCGTTACCTGACGTCCCTTTGCTACATCAAGACCTGCAGTAACATGGAGACGGAGATCCTCAAAGCCATGTACCTTATAGTCGATATCCGCACTGCCGAGGAAGTCGCGGCTGATGGCACGGTCGTTCTTCAGGTTGAGGATAGACACCGGGTTCTTGGTTGCCAGAGAATAGAATGTCATCGGCCATGTCGGATCGTTGAGGGCTGTACCGTCATCCGTCCACTGGTAATAACCACCGAAGTTGTTGAAACCGTCTGCATAGACAGGCTGTGTCGGGTCGAACTGACGTGCAGCCTTGATGGCCTCGCCGTCAGCATAGCGGTTCTTGGTCCACATGCCCTTGGCGTTCAAGGTGACCTTCAAATGGTCGTTCAGGAGAGAAGGGCTTAATGTCAGGGCGCCCGTGAAACGCTCGAAGCTGGAGGTCTTGACGATACCCTGCTGGTTGGTATATCCCGCACTGACACGGTAAGGCAGCCAGTTGGCAGCCTGACCGGACACAGCTACGTTGTGGTCGTGGCCGATGGCGGTACGGAAGATTTCGTTCTGCCAGTTGGTATTGGCCTTGCCCAGGCTTCCGTAAGCTGTCGGGACCTTGTTGCCGTTAGCGTCCAGCGTGTACAGTGCCGTACCGTACTTGCTCTTTATCAGGTCACGGTACTCATCAGCCGACAGCACGTCAAGGTTCTTCGACTTCGTGCTGACGGTAAAGCTGCCGTTATAAGAAATCTGCATACCGCGACGGCCCTTCTTGGTGGTGATGATGATGACACCATTCGAACCACGTGAACCGTAGATAGCTGTAGCGGAAGCGTCCTTCAGGACGTTGAACGATTCAATATCCTGCGGATTGACGAGAGAGAGCGGATTGGCCACACCCTTGACACCTGTCTGGTCCATAGCCACACCGTCGATGACAATCAACGGACTGTTGGACGCATTCAGTGACGAACCGCCACGGATACGGATGTTAGAACCGCCACCCGGCGTACCGCCGTCGTTGGTGACGCTCACACCGGCAACTTTTCCGGCGAGCATATCCTGCGCATTGACAACCAGACCCTTATTCTTGCCGTCCGGCTTCAGAGCCGTGACAGAACCGGTAAGGTCGCTCTTCTTCACAGCACCGTAACCGATGACAACGACTTCGTTCATCTGCTGTGCCACGTCTTCCTTGAGCGTGACGACCATGCCATTGGATGCAGCGACCTGCTGTTTCTGATAACCAATGTAGGAGATTGTCAAGGTTGCACCGGGCTGTACGTTGACAGAGAAGTTACCGTCAAGGTCGGTCACCGTACCGTTGGATGTCCCGTTGATAAGGACGGAAGCACCAATGACGGGCTCGCCGGCAGCATCCTTCACCTGTCCAGTAACAGTAGACTGTGCAAAAGCACTGACTGAAAGGAACAGCCCCAGCAAAAGGGTCAGTATCCTGACAGGAAATTTGCATTTTACCTGCTTCATCATTTTTGTTAATTAAAAGATTATAAATTGATTAAAGTTATTTTGTACACTCCGTCAAGGTCGGTTAATAGCCGATAGCATTGGCTTTATGTCTGCAAAGTTAATCGAGTTTGACGGATTTCACACTTTTTTGTCTTTGAAAATGTTATTTACGCTGTGCAAACGTTTGCACAAATAAATAATGATTAATAAATTGACATAGGTCAAATAATTTGTGAAAAATGTGTATATTTGCGTCACCAAAACAACAAACGGGCTAAGAACGGACTAAATCGAATGGTTGATACACCCAGCATAACGATGAAGGATATTGCACGGGATCTCGGTGTCTCCGTGGCGACGGTCTCTCGCGCCCTCAAGGACAGCCCCCGTATTTCGGCCGAGAAGCGGGAAGAAATAAAGAGGTATGCGCGCGAACATTACTTTTCTCCGAACACCATTGCCGAAAGCCTGCGGAAGAGCAAGGTACAGCCTATCAAGGTCATCGGTGTCATCATCCCACAGCTTTCCCACTTCTATTTCTCGTCTATCCTCTCGGGAATCGAGGAAGAGGCCTCGGCACGAGGCTACCGGCTGATGGTGGCACAGAGCCGGGAGAAATACGAGGACGAAGTGAGGATATGCCAGGCATACTTAGAGAGCAAGGTATGCGGCATCATCGTATCGCAGGCCAAGACCACTTCCAAGTACGACCATTTCCAGCGGCTCGCCAGACACGGCACACCGCTTGTCTTCTTCGACCGTATCTGCACGGGCATCAATGCCAGCCGGGTCGTCGTCGACGACTACATGGGGGCCTACGCCGCCGTCACCCACCTCATCGACACAGGCTGCAAGCACATCGCCTTCTACGGCACGAAGCTGACCATGGAGATCGGCAGGAACCGGTACAACGGCTACCGGGACGCCCTGCTCAAACACGGCATGCGCCCCGACGACCTGCTGATCAGGAACTGCGACAACCGCGCCGATGCCGAGGCCATCACACCCGACATCATGAGTCTGGGCATCCCGCCCGATGCGTTCTTCGCCGTCAACGACGATACGGCCATCGGCATTCTCTATTCCTGCAAGCGCATGGGCTACCGGGTGCCGGAGGACATTTCCATCTGCGGCTTCACGAACGGTGAGCGGGCCGTAGCCTGCGAGCCGATGCTGACGACGGTAGAACAACGCGGCAAACAGGTGGGCGAAGAGGCCGCCAACATCCTCATCGACCAGGTGGAAGGAGCCTTTCCAAAGGACAAAGTAGTGAAGCGGGTGGTCAGGACAAGGCTGATCATCAGAGGGACAACAAGGTGAAAGCCTCCCCCAGCCCCCAAGGAGGAGCATGCCCACGGAAGCCAGTCAGGACAAGGCCCATCAAAGCCTATCATCGCTTATCACAGCCTATCATCACCTACAACAGCCTATAACCGCCTACCCTTCCTTACAGGATCCGGGAAGGCCCAAATACAAATACAACAATGAAGCAAAAGCCTAACTTAAGTTTCTGGCAGCTCTGGAATCTCAGTTTCGGATTTTTCGGAGTGCAGATCGCCTATGCGCTGCAAAGCGCAAACATCTCCCGCATTTTCGCGACACTGGGTGCTGACCCGCACAAACTCAGCTATTTCTGGATACTCCCGCCGCTGATGGGCATCATCGTACAGCCGATCGTCGGGACACTGTCCGACAAGACATGGACACGCTTCGGACGGCGCATACCCTATCTCTTCATCGGGGCTGCCGTTGCCGTCCTCGTGATGTGCCTGCTGCCGAACGCCGGGTCGCTCGGCATGGCGGTATCGACGGCCATGGTCTTCGGACTGCTCTCGCTGATGTTCCTCGACACGAGCATCAACATGGCCATGCAGCCGTTCAAGATGCTGGTAGGCGACATGGTCAACGAGAAGCAGAAGACGCTCGCCTACTCCATACAGTCGTTCCTCTGCAACGCCGGATCCATTGCGGGCTACGTCTTCCCCTACTTCTTCACCCTGCTGGGCATCTCCAACCAGGCGCCGCTGGGCGTCATCCCCGACTCCGTGGTCTATTCCTTCTACATCGGTGCGGCCATCCTCATCCTCTGCGTCATCTACACGACAGCCAAGGTAAAGGAAATGCCACCGGAGGAATATGCCGAGTACCACAGCCTGAAGAAGGCCGACAACGAATCGAAGGCAAGCATGCTCACCCTCCTGAAGAATGCGCCGGCCACCTTCTGGAAAGTGGGCCTGGTACAGTTCTTCTGCTGGTTTGCCTTCATGTATATGTGGACTTACACCAACGGCACCGTGGCAGCCAACTGCTGGGGCGTGGATATGTTTGCAGCTGACGCCACCACAACCACAGGCTATCAGGAAGCCGGCAACTGGGTGGGCATCCTCTTTGCCGTGCAGGCCATCGGCTCCGTAGCATGGGCAATGGTGCTCCCGCAGTTCAAGAACCGCAAGATGGCATACGCCCTTTCGCTTGTCTTAGGCGGCATCGGCTTCACCATGGCGGCCTACGTACACGACCAGTACCTGCTGTTCCTCCCGTTCATCCTCATCGGCTGTGCCTGGGCTTCCATGCTCGCCATGCCGTTCACATTCGTCACGAATGCACTGGAGGGCTACGGGCACATGGGGGCATACCTCGGACTCTTCAACGGCACCATCTGCATACCGCAGATCGTCGCTGCTGCGGTAGGCGGCGTACTGCTTCATCTGGTGGGCTCCGTACAGAGCAACATGATGGTGGTTGCCGGCGTCGCCCTCATCCTCGGTGCGCTCTCCGTCGGCATCATCAAGGACCGCCGCACAGCAGAATAGGGTTTCACAACTCTTTTTATATACCTCTCTGAAGAACAAGGTGTGTTGAATGGCGATTCAACACACCTTTCTTTTGGTTCCTCCGTTGTGCGGATGCTTTTCGTATAGCTTTAACGGAAGAACAGAAGTGATTCATTCAACAAAAACACAGCCAAGACCGTCAACAGTCTATCCTGTTATCCTCCTCCGATACAAAAACCTTTTCATTAACACGTTGGAAAAACAGATAAGACATTGAAAAGTCATTACACAATTCAAACAAATCATCTGCGAACATAAAAACACACGTACAAAAAGAAAAATTGTAACCGGCAGTCAATCAGCTGGTTATTAGGCCATTTATAAAAGGTGCTTAATTGGGCCTCAAAAGGGCGTTGGTAATGCGCTGAAAGAGCACCTGCTGCAAGTCAATCAGGCTTCTTTTAGAAGCCAGAAGAGCATGTGTCCGCTTTGGCTGCATGAAAACAGTTTACAGACACTGATGATATGGGAAGTTGTTTGCAGAAGAGGAAAGACAGGATGATGGACAGGCTTCGTATCAATCTGCCTTTTCAGCATTTCATCGGTTCTTCCGAAATATGGAGTGATAAAGCAAGCCTGCTACATAATAAAGCATACAGAGAAGCGGAGGAAAACCATCACGTACAGGTCAGACAGGGCTTTCCACGTCACTGCAATACCTGTTAAAGGTTAACGTCCGGCTTATGTGGGAAGTGTTGACCGGACTGGAACAGAAGCCGGCAAAGGGACGGCGATGCCAGGACATCGTCTGTAACGACAGGCTCCCTGCCGCCATCCTCCATTCACGACAGCAGGGGCTGCCGGCATCTGCCGGCAGCCCCTGCTGTTGTATATAATTAAGGTGGAATAAAGCGTCCCACGATCCTCAGACCTTCCTTTCCCGCAGCAAAAGGGAATGTAACCCTGCGTTCTGTACACCTGTCAGAAACTGAGAATCATTGTCTGACGGTGTCCCAGCGGGATGTTCCTGGTCAGGTCGACGGACTTGCCTGTGGTGATGTCGGTGGCTGTCGCATGTGTTCCGATTACTTCGGCATAGCGTCCGACTTCAAGCTGGTTGTCGGCTTTCCTTCCGTTGAGGACGGTGAGTACGGTCCTGCCTTTATGTTGACGGGCAAGCACATAGACCCCGTGCCAGGGGATGAACTGTGTCTGCGAACCACGGGTGATGACTTCGTTGTTCTGCCGCCAGTGCAGCAGTCGGCGAATCCAGTCGTACATGGCATTCTCGGCTGCAGTGCGTCCTTCAGACGTGAACTTGCTGACCTTGTCGCCCGGGAAGCCGCCGGGGAAGTCTTTGCGGACATTGCCGTCGGTCACCTCCTTGGTGCCGTTCATCAGTATTTCCGTACCATAATAGAGCTGCGGGATGCGGTTCATCGTCAGCAGGAGGGCATAAGCCTGCTTCAAGGCCGTAGAGTCCTTTCCGTTTCCGAGGAAGCGGTCGGTATCGTGGTTTTCGATGAATGCCATCACGAATGACGGGTTGGTGTAGAGATAGTCGTAGCAGAGGGAGTTGTAGATACGGTTCAGTCCCTTCCACCAGTCATCCGTTTCTTCGTGCTTCGCCTGTGAAAGGCGGTCGAAGAAGGCGAAGTCCATCACGGTCTTCAGGTAGCTGTTGATGTCCGACAGTTTGCTGTCCTTCTGCCAGGCTGCCGTGTAAGCCGGCTCTGTGACCCATGTCTCGCCCACGGCGTTGAAATTGGGATATTCCGCATCGAGTGCCTTCATCCACTCTGCCATTGCCTTGCGGTCGGCATAGGGGTAGGTGTCCATGCGGATGCCGTCGATGCCGACGGTCTCGATCCACCACTCGGAGTTCTGGATAAGGTACTTGATGACGTGCGGGTTGCGCTGGTTGAGGTCGGGCATGGACGACACGAACCACCCGTCCACGGTCTCCGCCATGTCCACCTTGCTGGCATACGGGTCGAGAACAGGGGTGAGCTTGTAGCTTGTCTGCAGTCCGTAGCCGGGATGGTTGAACCAGTCTTTTGACGGTACGTCCTTGTTCCAGGGGTGGTAGTCGCCGCAATGATTGAAGATCATGTCCATGACGACCTTCAGTCCTTTCCTGTGACAGGCGTCGACAAGTGCCTTGTATTCTTCGTTCGTACCGAAGCGCGGGTCAACACGGTAGTAGTCGGTGGTGGCATATCCGTGATAGGTACTGTATTTCCCGCCGTCAGCAGGACGGTCATTCTCCAGTACCGGCGTGAACCAAAGGGCTGTCACGCCGAGGTCGGTGAAGTAATCGAGGTGCTGGCGGATGCCTTCCAGATCGCCGCCATGCCGCAGACTCGGTTCGTTGCGGTTGCAGAGCTGATCCTGCATGCCCTTGACGATGTCGTTCTTCGGATTGCCGTCGGCGAAGCGGTCGGGCATGAGCATGTACAGAACATCCGAGTTGTCAAACCCTTTTCGGTCGGCACCGGCCATGGCACGGGCTTTGAGCTGGAGCTTCTGTCGGGTGGTCTTACCGTTTTTGTTCGTGAAGCTGAGGGTCACTTCTCCTGGCTTCGCATCTTTCAGGTTGAGGTAAACGAGGAGATAGTTCGGCGAGTCGAGCCGCACGAGCGAGTCTATCCTTGCATTCGGATAGTCGGTGGACACATCCGAGAACTTGATGTCCTTGCCGTAGACCATCAGCTGGAGTGTCGGATCCTGCATCCCGGCGAACCAGCTGGCAGGCTCGATGCGCGATATGACAGGCGCGGATGGACGTTGACGGGCGGCTATTGGCATTGACACAGTGAACAATAAAAGGAGGACAGACTTGCTGAAAACTTGTTTGAATTTCATATTCGGTTCATTATTGTTGTGCCGGGATTCATGGGCCTGATCAGTCCCTGTCAGGCTCATAAGCTCCCTTGTTTAATTGTGAAGAATCAGTGCGCTTTGCCCGTCTACCATCACTTCACCGCCTTCCATCTCGCCCAGTCCGGATTCGTTTACTTCGCCGTTGGCGCATACGATGGTGTATTTTCCTTTAGGGATATTGACCGTGCGGAGCTCCTTGTTGGCGTTGAGGACGACGTAGATGTCGTTCCATCTGTCGCCGCCGGCATGCTCCTTCAGGCGGAAAGCAACGAGACAGTCCTGCGTCGGGAGAAACTCGAGATGTCTGCGGACAAGGTCGGCATTGCCCATGTGGAAAGCCGGATGCGCCTTGCGGAGATGGATGAGGCCGCTGTAGTATCTGAACACCTGTGGATAGACCTTGAGGTTGTTCCAGTCGAGACGGTTGATGCTGTCGGGCGAGTTGAAGGAATTGTGTACCCCTTTCTTGTCGCGCAGCATCTCTTCTCCGGAGAGCATGAACGGCACTCCCTGCGAAGTGAAGACGGCCGTCTGGGCAAGTTCGTCCAGCCTTATCAGCTCGTTCTCGTCGTATTCAGCCTCCGGGACAGAGGCTTTCAGGCGGTCGACGAGGCACATATCGTCGTGACAGCTGACGTAGGCGACCATCTGTGTCGGCTCTGTGGCGTATGGCTTCTTGGAATAGTTCACCTTCGAATAATCCACCTGCGGATGGGCGATCATACCCGCTATGCCTGCCTTCAGGCTTTCTTCCAGGCCTGCTACACCTCCGAGGAAACCGGCTTTATGGTCATCGGAGAAGGGGCCGCGCAGTGCATCGCGTATGTCATCCGAGAAGGCGGCAACGCCAGGCATCTGCGGGATGGCGGCTTTCATCGCCAGTTTCTCCTGTGGGTAGGCACACGTACCGGCGCTCCATCCCTCGCCATAGACGAATATCCCGGGGTCGATGGCATTGAGCTCACGGCGGATGTCGTTCATGGTCTGGATGTCATGGATGCCCATGAGGTCTACACGGAAGCCGTCGATATGGTACTCGTCCACCCAGTATTTCATCGACTCCAGCATGAAGTCGTGCATCAACGGCCTCTCACTTGCCGTCTCGTTGCCGCAGCCCGACCCGTTGGAGGGGGTGCCGTCGGCATTGTAGCGGTAGTAAGCCTTGGGGAACGTACGCTCGAAGTTGCTGTTGGCAAGGTCGAAGGTATGGTTGTAAACCACGTCAAGAATCACTCTGATCCCCGCTTTGTGCAGTGCCTGCACCATCTGCTTGAATTCCATGATGCGGCGTGAGGGGAGGTCGGCGTCATAGGAATAGCTGCCCTCCGGCACATTGTAGTTCAGCGGGTCATAGCCCCAGTTGTATTGCGGTACGCCCGGTTTTGACTCGTCCACAGAGGCGAAGTCAAAGGAAGGAAGGATATGGACGGCATTGACGCCCAGCTTTTTCAGATGGTCGATGGCCTTCAGTTCGGTCAGTGCGAGGAATTTACCTTTGTGTACCAGACCTGATGACGAGTCGACGGAGAAGTCCCGGTGATGCAGCTCGTAGATGACCAGATCTGCCGGACTTTTCGTCGGTATACGCCGGTCGGTGCTCCAGCCTGCCGGATCGGTTTCCTTCATGTCGATGACGGCACCGCGGCCTCCGTTGCAGCCGACAGCCTTGGCGAATACGCCCGGTGTCTCTCCATGTCCGATGTCGAACGTGTAGAACTTGCCTTTCAGATTGCCCTTCACGGTGACAGTCCAGATGTTGTCACCGCTCTGTACAAGCTTTATTTTCTTGTAGGCTTTCCCTCCCCGTCCCGCATCGTAGAGCCGAAGTGTCGGTTTGGAAGGGGCGTTGAGGCGGAAAGTCGTCTCGCCGGGAGAATAGGACATCTCGTTGAAACGCTGCTGGGCGGAAACATTCTGTGAGAGAAAGAGGGCGGCAATGGATGCTGCCAGATGATATTTTATATTCATTGTCTGTGTGAGGATAAAAGCCTGGCCCAGCCCTTCAGAGGGAGGAATGAGACAGGCGGTGATGGGAGATGGTGAGTGGGGACAAACGATAATAAGCGGAGATGGGCGGAATGGAAGATAACGGGAGACCATGCGAGGTCATGAGCAATAACAGGCGATGCCAGGCAATATCAGACGACAATATACGAAGACAGGCGGTGACGGGTAACCGAAAGAGCCCCGTCACCGCCTTCTCTATTGTTATCGGCCGGCCTGGCTGATCAGGTCAGTTACCTGCTCATTGAAGGCCTTGTTCTTCATCAGGTCCTCAATGCCGACGTGCATGCGGTAGCGCCAGTAATGCTTCGGATTGGCCGGAATGTTGATGCGTTCGGCGTTCGGATCAGCCAGACGGAGGTCTTCGTCAATGCTCATCCAGTCCTGGATACCGAGGATGCACAGCAGACTCGGCGATGTCAGATGCCGGCTGACAATGTCTCTTGCCAGCCATCCCGGCAGCGGATGAGGTGCCGGGCCGCCCCGGTGCAGCATACTGTTGAAGTAATCCTGCGCACGTGCCCAGTCTTCATCCCACCACTGTCGCAGCGTCGCCATGTCGTGTGTGGAGATGGTGCTCACGCTCCGGTACGGGTTTTCGCTGAGATGCCCGAAGCGTACATGCGGATCCTTCGGCATACTCTGGATTTCCAGACTGAGGATGCGCAGTTCGTTCATCACCCATGCCACGCAGTCGGGCACCATTCCGAGGTCCTCGGCGCAGACCAGCATACGGGTGGCATTCACCAGTTTCGGCAGTTTCTTCATTGCCTCCTGGTACCAGAACTGGTTGTTGCGGCGATAGAAATAGTCGTTGTAGAGCTTGTTGAATACAGCCTTGTCGCTGTCGTAGAGGCTCTCGTAGATGAAGTCGAACTGAACGCTGATGCGTGGATGGAATCGGTTCGGATCCTTGTGGTCGCGTACGAAGAGCACGTCGCTGATCAGGGCATAGAGTCCGTCACGGATCCAGACATCCGTCTCGGAGTTCTTACCCGCAAACACTTTCTCCACCTTTCGCTGCGTATCATACTCCGGACGCATCCTGTAACGGTCGCCCCATACGTGCTCCACATACTTCTGCCGCACCTCATCGGCATGCTCACGGAAGATACGGTCGAGCACCCAGTCGGTAATGAACGGCTCCGTGAAGAGTTCCTCCTGCCAGTGCAGTCCGTACCCTTCGATTTCCTCACGGCTCATGCCGAGAGCCGGTGCGAACTGTCCGAGCAGTCCGTGAACCGAGCTGATGGGAATCTCCCAGATACGGAAGAAGCCGAGTACATGGTCGATGCGGTAGGCATCGAAGTATTTCGCCATGTTTTGGAAGCGGTTGACCCACCACTGGCAGCCGTCCTTGATCATCTCGTCCCAGTTGTAGGTGGGGAATCCCCAGTTCTGTCCGTTGACGGAGAAATCATCGGGCGGAGCACCTGCCTGTCCGTTGAGGTTGAAGTAGCGAGGTTCCGTCCATACGTCACAGCCGTAGCGGTTCACGCCGATGGGAATGTCACCTTTCAGGATGACCCTGTGTGCCTGCGCATACTCGTGGACAGCCTTCAGCTGGCTGCTCAGCACGAACTGTACATAATAGAAGAACGCCACTTCCTTGTAGGCTGCATCCTTGGGATTGGACAGCGCCTTGCGGTCGGATTCGTCCCACTGCTTATGGTCTGCCCACCGGGAGAAGTCGGCTGTCCCGAATTTATCCCTCATGTTGCAGTACTGTGCGTAGGGAACGAGCCAGCTCTCAGTCTCGGCAAAGAACTCCTTGAAGGCGCTGCTTCCCAGCACTTTCTCCCCTTCCTGCGCAAAGAGCAGCCGGAGGTATTCCGTCTTTGCGTCGTTTACACGCTCATAGTCGATCTGCGGCAGAGCGTTGAGTTCCTTGCGCAGTGCCTCGAATTTTTCCCGCTGCTTCCTGTCCTTCAGCTCCGGCAATGCCGTGAGATCGGCATACTGCGGATGCAGGGCAAAGACCGAGATACAGCTGTAAGGATAGGAATCCGTCCATGTATGGGTGATGGTGGTGTCGTTGATCGGCAGAATCTGCAGCGCACGCTGTCCGGTCTGGCTCACCCAGTCGACCATTTTCTTCAGGTCGCCGAAGTCGCCGATGCCGAAGCTCGATTCCGAACGGAGCGAGAACACCGGGACCAGTGTTCCTGCCACGCGGATGGCCGGAACCGGGAAGAACGCCTCGTCCAGTTCGTAGACGATGGCATCTCCTTCCTCCATGCCGGGCAGTTCCAGCATCCGGTTGTTGCTGTATTCCCATACCGGAGCTGCCTCGTTGTCGCGGTTCTTGATGAAGAATTTTATTTCAAGCTGGCTGCCCGAGAGCTTTGCAGCATCCAGGGTAAAGCTCCATTCGTTGATGCTGTGCTGCACCATCTTCAGTGCCTTCTTCACGTTCCACGCCCCAAGTGCAGGCTCGGCCCCTGACAGGTACAGCTCGTCCGACGCACCTAACTGCGGCGCACGCACCTTCAGCGTTACAGCCTTGTTGTAATTGTTGAGTCTCGCTTTCGTCAGTTTCTTCCCCACGATGCAGTCGGCAAGGGCGGAAGTGTAGAGGTAAGCATCCTCCGGGAGGTCGCTCCAGTGGTCGTAGACACGGTAGTTCAGACCGCGTTCTGCATTGAATTCCAGTCTGTGGTTCATTACCCCCCATTCCCTGCGCTCCTCATTGTCGCCGCGGAGAATGCTGTAGAAGTAGTCTACTTGCGTGCCGGGCTTGGCGTCTTTCTTCACTTCCACCTCCCAGTGGTAGCCGTCTGCCGTACGCATTCTGTACTGTGAGGCCTCATGCGCCCCGTTGTGCTGACCCGTGATGATGTTCAGGACAAGATCTTGTCCATAGTAGGTCTGGTAGTCAATGTGAAACTGTACGTTCATATAGAGTTGGGATAGTTATTTTTCGTCAAAGTTAATCAAATTAATGCAGAATCGCAACTCTGCCGCACATGATTTAAATCAATTTGTGCGTAATCGATTGCATGATGTCGGTCAGGTGAGATTTCTCCAGGCGACCGCCGCCGTGTCTCCTCCGCGGTATCGGCGTGTCACCGGCTCCGCATCCGCCTCTTCACGAGGGCATCCGAATTCATGAAGACACCTCCCGTACCACGCCCACACCAGGGAAACACCTCATTGCCAGCCGTTTGTCTGTACCCTATGCGCCCCTTCCGCTCCGACCCTCGGCCTTGCAATGTCACCGACACCACAGCCTGCCCCGCTGTCTTCTGCAAACGTTTGCACGATGAAAAACGCTGATTATCACCGGCATCTACATTCAATACGACTTAAAACAGTACATTTGCAGGACAAACCCGAAGATATATACAACCTAAATATATAAGATGAAACGATTACTTTTATTATTTTCATTCCTGCTGTCGTTACAGCAGGGATTCAGTCAGGGATGGCCCTCCAAGTATCAGGGCGTTATGCTGCAAGCCTTCTATTGGGACTCCTACGAAGATACGCATTGGACAAAATTGCAGTCACAAGCCGATGTCATCAGCCGGAGTTTCAACTCCATCTGGGTGCCGCAGAGCGGTTATTGTAATACCGGTCTCAACGGCAAGAGCATGGGCTATAACCCTGTGTGGTGGTTCAATCAGAACAGTTCTTTCGGTACGCAGGAAGAACTCAAAGAGATGATTGCCGCCTTCAATGCCAGGAATGTAGCGGTGATAGAAGATGTGGTGATAAATCATAAGAGTGGCGACAAAGACTGGTGCGACTTCCCGGAAGAAGAATGGAAGGGGAAGAAACTTAAATGGTCATTGGCTGACATCTGCCGGGATGACGAGGCAAATGAGAAGTTCCCGGTTTCTGGCAATTACGATACCGGCGACCATTTCGGCTACCGTGACTTAGACCACAAGGGCGAGAACGTACAGAAAAACGTGAAGACCTATCTGCAGTTCCTCAAGGAAGAGATGGGTTATAAGGGTTTCAGATACGATATGGTGAAGGGCTATGGTGCGGAGTTCATCAAGATATACAACGAAGATGCCAAGCCGGAGTTTTCTGTCGGAGAGTATTGGGACAGCAATTATGACAATGTTGTGGGCTGGATCAAAGAAACCGGCTACACCTCGGCAGCCTTCGATTTCCCTTTGAAATACATCATCAACGATGCCTTCGGAAACGGTAACTGGGGCGCACTGACCTATAAGGGGGTAGCCGGCGAACCGAACATGAGCCGCTATGCGGTGACTTTCATTGACAATCACGATACTTATCGCAACGAAAACGGTGAGAAGTTGCAGAACAACATCCTGGCTGCCAATGCCTTCATATTGGCAATGCCGGGTACACCCTGTATCTTCCTTCCGCACTGGAAAGCCTATCAGACCGAGCTTGAGAAGATGATTGCCGCACGTAAAGAAGCGGGCATCACCAATCAGAGCAGGATTGTATCAGGTAAATACTACAATGGCGGCTATGTAACCATCGTGCAGGGAGAGCGCAGTAAGATTATGGTTATCAGCGGTTATCCGCAAGGTGTTGACACTGAAGGCTACACACTCGTGTCGGCTGGAACTACAGAAAACCCGAATTATGCCTTCTATAAGGAGACAAACCCTGCAAAGGACATCACGGTATATGTGGAAGCAAACGAGCAGCCGCTCTATCTCTATGCGTGGACGGACAATGACAGTCCGCTCACAGATGGCTATCCGGGAACCCTGTTGACAAAGAAAAGGCAGGTGGGTGACAAGGTATTCTATTATATGACATTGAAGGCTGACCGCCTGAACTTCCTGCTCAACAAGGGTGGAGATGATACAAAGACGGACGATGTGCGGGGTATAACCAGCGATGTGTTCTATACCTACAACAACAGAAAGGCAATGGATAACACTGCGCAGTATGAAAATGAACCTGTTATGGGTGAAGTGAATCCGCTTACTTTCAGCAACAGTGAGACTGTAGCTTTCTTTGAATCGCCTGCATCATGGGGCAAAGCAGCTTGCTGGGCATGGGATGGTCATTCAAATTATACGGGTGGCAACTGGCCGGGACAGCAGTGCGAATACATCGGAAAGGCAGCCAATGGCAACAAAATATGGAAGTGGACCTGCACCGTTACAGGGACACCGGCAAATATCATGTTCAATGATGGAGTAGCCACAGACACACAGAAAAGCAATGAATACGCCTTTACCAATGGCGGCTATTACACGATGAGCGAGAGAACCGGTGCAGGCAGCAACACCGACAATCTATTTGAACGCGAATTTAAGGGGAATGTGAAGAGTACTCTCTGCCTGCCATTCAATGTCAGTCCGACAGAAGCTGTGCAGCTTGACGGCAAGATCTATCAGTTGACAGGCGCGTCAGACGGAGTCTTCACCTTCAAGTCCTGCAACTCGATAGAGGCTTTCAAGCCTTACGTCTTTATAGCCAACAGCACCGCAAAATGCCTCAGTCCGTTCCGGAACAAGACCGTCCTCTCCGGCAATGCCATTCCTGCAACAATTGGAGATTACATCTTTGCAGGTACAATGACCAAAGTGACGAAGGTGTCAACAGCAGAAACATCCTGTTTTATCTATACAGCAGCCAACGGCAGCTTTGTCAAGGCAAACAGCAATGGCGGTGTCGTCATTCCTGCCTATCGTTGTTACTTCCAGACGAAGTCGGATGCTGCCGCACCTGCCAAGGTGCAGTTCATCAACGAATCCACTGGTCTGAGTACACTCACTTTATACGAAGATGACAACATCTATACGCTGCAGGGTGTATGCCTGGGCAGGCGTTCAGCACTGTCCGACCTGCCAAAGGGGATATACATTTACAAAGGCCGAAAGATCCTAAAATAAAGAAACGACAATGAAAAGACAATACCTGATCCCAGCAATCGAAGTGCACAAGCTATCCTGTGAGAACTTATTAGACGGTTTCTCACAGAACAGCGAGACCGCCCCAGAAGCTCCCGGCGGTACAGAAGCAGGTGCAAAGGAATATGACTTTGACTTATGGGAAGACGACAATTACGACGGACAACAGTTCCTTACAGATTCGCGATAATCTAATACCGTCTGCAGATTACAAGCAAGGAGCAGGACGCAGCAACAAAAAATCCATCCAACAAGCGGGGACTACCGACACACATCGGCAGCCCCCGCTCATCGTTCCTGCAAATACCGCTTGTGTGTGATGCTGAAATGGATCTGACGAAACGAAGTGCCGGGCCGTCAGGAAAGAGATGTTTCACACATGTAATCTCTCCTCCAAAAGACTTTCCCGTCCGGCATCCCGGCCCGACCTGCTTATTGGGGAAGCCGCCACTCCAGCCCCGTGAATTCCATCAGCTTGTTGAACGCAGGAGAATATCGCGCACCGGCATAGCCATGGTCGTACTCGTACCGGACGACCTTCCCCGGGCAGTAGACCGAGACACACAGTCCGCCCATGTCATAACAATAATCATCGGAAACCAACGAGTCTATGTCTTTCGAGGTATGGTCGACATACAGTGCCCTGACAAGTTCATTTATCTTCCAGGCCGTTACACCGCTGATCTGTACAGGCACGATAGAGTCCTCATCCGACTCTTTAAGCGGGAGATACACTTCGTTCTTCACGACACGACGGTTCTTGTACACCATCCATCTTACCGTATGACGTACTTTCATCATTCCGGATGTAGGGGCAATCTCAATGGAATCGAAACCGGCGGCAGCACACCTGTCTGCTTTCTTCTGCTGCGTGCCCGTGGAGCAGCCTGCCGCCAAAGCGGCGAACAGCCCCAATATACAAATTGATTTCATACTCATGTCTGTTCACTAATTTAAAAAGTAATGTTGCAAAGATAAACATTTAGGACTGTAAAGCCAAATAAAGTCCATAAAATATGAAGCGGCACCCGTGACGTAACCTATCCACTCCGTCCATTTCACTTACGAGGACGTTTACCCTCCGCAAGCACCTCAGGACTGACAACAGCCTCATCTTCCAAGAAAAATGCAATAGGGAACATTTCACTTTCTATGAACCAGCTTTACGGGAAAGTGCGGTTTCCAACAGTCCATTTAGCAGAAAAGTACAGGAACCAGAGAACCTGATACAGAAAAAGTGTAGTATGCTGCCCTCCATACTACAGAAAAAGTGTAGTATACGGATCTCCATACTACAGAAAAAGTGTAGTATTTGCTTGCTTGTTTTACAGAAAAAGTGTATATTTGCCGCAGTATAAACATTAGAAAAGTGTATTCATGCTGTATAGAAAGATCGGGGAATTTATAAGCTCTCACCTTCAGACACCTGATGGAAAGATACTTCTGATAGATGGAGCACGACAAATCGGAAAGTCATATATCATCCGACATATCGGCCAGAAGAAATTCAAGAATTACATTGAGTTAAATATGGAGGAGGACAAACTCGGTGACCGCCTGTTTGCCGATGTCCGTACTGTACGGGATTTCTACCTGACACTGAGTATCAATTTTGGAGACAAAATGGGCGACAAACACGACACCCTTGTGTTTATCGACGAGATTCAAGCATACGACCACCTGTTTACTTTACTGAAATTTCTCAGGGAAGATGGACGGTTTACCTATATAGCCAGCGGTTCTCGTCTGGGCATTGCCTTAAAACAGACAAGTTCCTTGCCTTTGGGAAGTATCTTGGTCAAACATATGTACCCTTTAGACTTTGAGGAGTTTCTCATCGCAAACGGTGTCGGGCAGCTGCTGCTTGACAGCCTTTACAAGAACTTTTCGGACAGGAAAGCCATGCCTCTGGCAATCCACAACAAGCTGATGAGCCTGTTCAGACAATACCTTCTCTCGGGTGGTCTCCCGGATGCCGTCAACAATTTCCTTGGACAGAACAACATACGGACAACACGTGAAGCTCAGGAAGCCGTCTACCTCAACTATGGCATTGATGCCGCCAAATATGAGCAGCAAGCAACTCGCCGCCTGAACATCCTGCGCATCTACGAAATGATCCCATCTAACCTCGAAAAGACAAAAAAACGAATCATCGCCAAAGAGATAGAAGGAAAGACAGGAAAAAGAATGTCCAACTACGCAGAGGAGTTCGAATACATCATTGCTTCCGGGATTGCACTGGAGGTCAAGGCAATCAGTACACCCACCTTTCCCCTGATACAAAACAGCGGGAAAAATCTTTTAAAGCTCTACATGAATGATGTGGGAATACTGACCTCCATCTATTATCACAACAATCCGAAGGCCGTGCTTGATGATGTTCCAAGCATTAATTTAGGTTCCGTCTACGAGACGGTAGTGGCCCAAGAACTGAAAGCACATGGCTATTCTCTTTATTACTATGACAACAAACAGAACGGAGAGGTCGACTTCCTGATAGACGACACAGAGCATCTCAGCGTCATGCCGATAGAGGTCAAATCAGGAAAAGACTACAAAAAGCACAGTGCCCTGGACAAGTTTGTGTCCAACAAGCACCACAATGTCCACCAGGCATTTGTTCTGTCCAATGAGCAGACCGTAAACACGCAGGATGGCATTACGTATATGCCTGTTTACTACATCATGTGCTTCAAAAAACAATAAGGAAGCGCATCATAAGCAGGACAGACTCCCTTGGTATCTCCTCTTAATAATATATAAGCACGGCACAGCAAGAAGAGCGTATGTCAAGCTGGCTCATGGCAGGCATCAGATCCTGCGCATTGGACAATTGACATACGCTCGTTTTACACAGCCGGATGTACTGCATCAGAATGTAAGGGTCAGGCCTACAGAGAGGGCCGTCTTCCCCTTATAGACAGGAGCATGGTCGGAGTTCTCGCCGAAAGTCTTGAACAGGTTCTGGCGAACCTGCGCATACAGGCCGAACGTCTCACTGAAATTATAACGCACGCCGGCCTGCAGACCGCCCGTGCGCAGTCCGATGGATGCACCGGTATAGATGTCCATCACGGACGGCAGCTTCATCACCTCCGCCCAGTGGTAATCACCATGAAGACTGAAGTCGTAACCATCCAGGGCACCGTAATCATCGTCATCACGGTCCTTGAGAGGAATGACCGTTATCTGGCCGCCCAGCGACACGAAGTCGCTGATGGCATAATCACTTCCTGCCTCGAAGCCCGACTTGCCGCCGACATTGGCATAGCCGGCATAAACCTTTACGTCCCCATCACCGTCCCAAGCCTGTGCACATACGGAACGGGGCACGCAGAGCAGGCAGACTACCATGGCGAGCCACAGAAAGAGGCTGCCGTGTCTGAAAGAATTTTCCATTGTCGTCTTTTCCTTTTATCTAATTGTATACTTTGTGATGGCGAACACCTTACGCCTTTCACCTGTCTTCGAGTTCTTCACCACCTGTGTCCCATAGACAAGGAAGTTGTCTCCATACCAGTACTGCGAGTTGGAATAGCGCATTTTCTTGACATCCTCCTCATCATTTCCGGTCTCTATCATCTCCGACGTACGGTCCTGGATCACCTTGCCGTCAGCATTCCTGAAGAGTTTGGAAACCAGCCGGTTCTTGTCGGCAAAAAGCAGGTTCACATTGTTTCCCTTCATGCTTGCCGAGACAAAACGTTTCACATACATCGGCAATGTGCGCGGATCCATCGGGAAGCACTCGTCCCAGAGCAGATTGCCGGCCGCATTGAATTTCGCCAGGACAGCGTGCGTGTAGGCATATCCGGCAAAAGTCGACATGACCATATTGCCCACCATCGTGGTACGGTACACCGGATAATAAGCCTCACCGAGGTAGAAGTAATCCTTGCCGTCGGTCATGATGCGGTGCGAGGCCATCAGATAGTCCAATGCGTACTCCTTGCCGGCCTTCTCAGCCTTTGCTTTTCTGCGCTCTACCTTCGCCTGCTTGCGGCCGCTCATGTACTCGGTGAAATTCTTGAGATCAAGGAAATTGTAGAACTTGATGTTGTTGAACCGGTTGTTCTTCAGTTCAGAGAAGAAGATTCCTTCCGATCCCCCTTTCTTCACTTTCGAGTAGGTTCCCGTGACGAAGAACCTGCCGCCGGCCTTGGAGACAGAGGCAGAGACGATGCGCTCGGCAATATCTGCCGTCAGGTTGTCTGTCCCCAGCACCTTTCCCTGCTTGTCCACACGCACCAGCTGCACATCATCCCCGGTGCGCACCAAGGCATAGATGACATTGTCAATCACGGTGTTCTCAAGGATGAAAATGTCCTTGTCCTTCACTTTCGGGAAATGGATGTCGGCGAAATTACAGTGGCCGGTCTTCAGGTCAATGATGCCGATGCGGTCCGTCTTCTTCTGCGTCGAGCTGAATACGACCGATCCGTTTGTAATGACAAGGTTGCGCATCGATCCCTTGCGGGTGTACTCACCGTCCGTAACGTTGCACTTGCGTGTGGCGGCATTGAAGGCGACGACCATGAACGACCCGTCTTTCTCACGCAGCACCGTGTAGAGCACGCCGTTCTCAACCACATTGGAATAGTAGTACATTCCCTTGTCTATCAGCATCGAGTCGGCACCGACATACTTCATTGCCGTTGAATAATATGCGGTCTTGAAATACCGTTTCCCGTCCTTGGTGTCCTTGGCAAACGACTGTACGACCAGTCCTTTATCGCCGACAGGCAGCACCAGCTGGTCCTCATAGTCGGCCCGGTACGGAAACTCGATACGTCCCGCCACCTGTGCGGTCATACTCACCGACTGCGCAAACAGCGCAATCATACATAGCAGAAAAGTTCTCATTGCTTTACAGTTTTATTATTGGTTTATCAGTCGTAACATATGGGATGCCGATTCCCAACCGGCCGGGACTTGTGTTCCCGCCCGTTGGGAGTCACATTCCCAGCGGCTGGGAACCATGTTCCCAAGCAGCAGGGGATGTTGAAGACAATCCCTGACGAACAGGCCTTCCGGCTACGCCTGGAAGACGATTGTCAGACTTGCCCTGCTCTGGACAGGTCGGCCTTTCTGTTCGGCAGGCTTCCATTTCGGCATGGCATTGGTCAGACGGACGACCTGGTTCTTGTAGAACTCCGTACAGTTGTCCAGCACCCGCTTCTGTTTTGCCGCATCCATCTTCAGGAAATGCTTGCTTGTCCCCTGCACGTTCTCTACCCTGACGACACGTGCGCCGGTGACGGAGCCGTCCATCTCGACATTGAAGACGACGGTCATCTCAGCATGTACCTTCGAACGGATGGACTGGATAGTGTGGTGCTGCCGCTGGGCGAAATATCCGGCGACGGCTTCCTGTCCGCCGTCGAAACTGGGGAGTACGTCTGTTCTGCTTGTCTGCGGAGCTGGTGCGACGGTCTCCAGCTTTTCCTTCAGCTTGTTGATTTCCACCGTTCCCATGACAATCCGGCCGTCTGGGCCAACGAGATACATCGAGGGGATCCAGTCAATCTTGTACAAGCGGTCAATGACGGTTGCCTTCCTGAACTTCTTCAACTCGCTCACCTGTATCCAATGCATCTGATAGCGGTCCCAGTAGGTCTTCGCCCATGCGTCACGGTCGGTATCGAATGATATGCCGATGAACTGCACGCCATGGTCACGGAACTGCTCGTAGAGAGCCTTCATCGCCGGAATGTCACGCCGGCAGTCAGGACACCAGCTGGCCCAGAAGTCCAACACCACATAACTGCCGCGATACTGGCTCAGCCGTATGTCCTTTCCGTCATACGTTTTCAACTTGAAATCCGGCGCAGGCGTGCCCGGTTCCAGCATATTCACGGCATACCTGGCATCCAGCCCCGAAGCCTGCACGGTGTCTGTTGTCTGTGCAGAAACCGCCGCTGCCGCCATGAAGAGCAGGCAGGCAGCCATTAAGAATATTCTTTTCATAACTGTCCCTGTCTTTTTTTCTTTTTTGTCCGATCATCTATTAGCAACCAACACAAAAGCACTATGGCTATCAGCAATGCTGTTACAGAAGAATAAAGCAATCCCATACAGTTTCCTCCTATTTCTTGTTATTACGATGTTATTACGATTAGAATTATTACTTGTACTTGCCTGAATGAAGATAATGCCGATCGCCAGAAGCAATCCTGATATCAGCAACGCCATTATCGACATAAACGGTTCGCCGAGCCCTTTGAATGCAGACGTAAGAGCTACCGCCGTCATCAGGTACTTGGCTATATCCAACAGCCAGTCCCCGAGTTTTTCTTTCAGCTTGTCAGTCATGCTGCAAATATACAATCTTATTCTGAATACCGCAAACGGCTTATTGTATTTTTTCGATTGTCAGCGTCTGGTCACAGTAATCTACGACCGCCGGACGGTGGGTGATGAAGATCACCGTCCGGTCGTGCCGGGAGAGTATGTTCTGCAAAAGCTGGCGTTCTGTCTGCGGATCAAGGGCCGACGTAGCCTCGTCAAAGATCATGACACTGCGGTCACGCAGCAGCGAACGGGCAATGGCAATGCGCTGTGCCTGTCCTTCGCTGAGGCCGCCTCCCAGCTCCGAGCAGAGCGTGTCGAGCCCTAAGGGGAGATGGAAGACGAAGTCGGCACAGCTCTTCTCGAGCACGGCGACCATCTCTTCTTCCGTGGCATCCACTTTCCCAAGCAGCAGGTTCTCACGGATCGTACCGCTGAGGAGCGTGTTGCCCTGCGGCACATAGACGAAGTTGGTACGCATGAGCGGTGTCAGCTCCATGCGTTCCTGTCCGTTGTAGATTTCCACCGACCCTTTCTTCGGCTTCAGCAAGGCGAGAAGCATACGCACAAGTGTGGTTTTTCCTGCACCCGTCTCGCCGAGAATGGCTGTGCAGGAACCGGGATAAAAGTCGAAGCTGAGGTCTTTCAGTATCTCCCGGTCGCCGTCGTCATAGCGGTAATCCACGTGCCTCAGACGGATTCCGCACGGTCCGTCCAACTCTATCGGCTCTCCCTGTTCCTCCAAAGGATCTTCTTCCAGCTCCATCAACCGTTCGGCAGCAGTAAACACGGACACGAAAGCGGGCACCAGCTTCGTAAGCTGGCGGGCAGGGCTCTGTATCTTGTTCACCAGCTGCAGGAAGGCCGTCATGCCGCCGAACGTCAGCGAGTGGAGCGACATACGGATGGCAGCCCACGTGAAGGCGACAAGATAGCCGAAGGCGAAGCCGAAGTTCAGGACGAGGTTGGAGAAGACCGAGAACTTCGTCCGGCGCACCACCCTGCTGCGGAGCTCGCGCTGCGTCCCCTCCAGCCTGCCCACGATCATTTCGTCGCTCTCGAGCGTCTTGATGAGCATCCGGTGCTGGATGGTCTCCTGGAGAACGCTCTGGACCTTCGAATCAGAGTCGCGCACTTCTCGTGTCAGCCGCCTCATCTGGCGCACATAAACCTTGCTGACCAGGACAAACAGCGGTATCATGACGACAATGAGAATCGCCAGCCGCCAGTCCATCGCCATCAGATAGAGAAACGCGCCGAGGAACATGGCCAGCGTAGAGATTGAACTCGGTATGGTTTCTGTGAGAAAGTTCACCACATTGGCGACATCAAACTCCAGCCGGTTCAGCACGTCGCCACTGTGATGACGCTCCTTCCCATGCCATTCCGAACGCAGGATACGGTCGAGCATACGCTGCTGCATACGGTTCTGCGCCTTGATGCCCAGCAGGTTCCGCACCCATACGGAAGCAATGTTCAAGGCGAAGTCGCAGAGAATCAAAGCTCCCATGACGGACACTGCCACATAGATACTGCCGTCGATGACATGAGACGCCACATCAATGGCGTGCTGGACAGCCCCTACCGCAGCCAGCGAGACACCCACACCGAGGATGCCTATCACTGCGTTCAGCACAGCCTGCCTACGGTTTCCGCGCCAGGCGATCCAGAGCCAGCGGAAGATTTCCCTGGCCGTATAGTGCGTGTCAGGAACCTGCAAGAGTCTTTTTATCCTGTTCATCATTGTTTTCTGCTTGTCTTTGTATTCAAGGGTGGAGAGGTTTGCGCAGCGTCCGGAGAGAGGCGGAAAGGCTTGCCACAGCATCCGGAGAAGGGGAGACGGAATTGCTGTCCTCGCACAGACCGGCAGCCTTCTTCCCCGTCTTAGAGCCTGCGGGCATCCGCTCCCCACATCAGTTTCTCACGCAAGGTGGAGAAGAAACGCTGTCCGCTTCGCTTGACAATCCGGACTTTATGCGGAGCTTTCCTGATGGTCAGCGTCACTCCCTCCCGCAGCTTCTCCGACCTGCCGTCCACAGCCGCCAGGAAGTTATGGCTCCGGCTTTCCACTTCCAGCCGGATTTCACTGTCGTCGCTGATGACGATCGGGCGGATGTTCAGACTGTGCGGCGCGACGGGTGTCACGCTCAGAATACCCGACTGGGGAACGATGATCGGACCGCCGATCGAGAGGGAATAGGCTGTCGATCCTGTCGGCGTACTGATGACCAGTCCGTCGGCAAGATAGGTGACGAGGTATTCACCGTTGACACTTGCCCGGATGGAGATCATCGCCGCATTGTCACGTTTCAGAATGGCAATGTCGTTCAGCGCATAGGGACAGCCTTCCAACGGCCCGCCGTCAGCCTCGAGCTGGATCACCGCACGCTCTTCCATCTCCGGCTGGCCCTCAAAAACCTCATCGAGTGTAGCCCGGATCTCATCTGGAGTCACATTCGCAAGAAAGCCGAGCCGCCCCATGTTCACGCCGATGATCGGTATCTGCTTCGCACCTACCCTGCCCGCCGCCTTCAGGAACGTACCGTCGCCGCCCAGCGAGATGACGTAGTCGACATCGAAGTTCCCCCCTTCGAACACGCCGGCTATGGCGACAGCACCCTCCAGCTTCTGCCGCAGCCCGAGGTAGAGGCTCTGGTCCAGATAGATCTCCGCATCGTGACGGACCAGATATTCTAACATACCCCATATCCGGACAGACTCCAGGACCTTGGACGCATTCCCGAAAAGCGCAAAACGAAGTCTCCTTTTTATCATAAAACGTATCTTTTTAAATTCTTTTAGCCTGACAAACTCTACAAAACCATAGATATTTAGTACATTTGCAGCATACTTGCATCTGCAAAAGTAAATATTTTAATTGGATTTATTACTTAAAAACAAAACAAATATGGGTAAAGTGTACGAGTTTCTCGCCAACGGCTTCGAAGAGGTAGAGGCGTTGGCGCCGGTAGACATCCTGCGCCGCGGCGGCATAGAAGTGAAGACGGTCAGCATCACGGGCAGCCGTCTTGTGGAGTCGTCACACGGCGTACCGGTCAAGGCCGACCTCCTCATAGAGGAATTGGGCAATGCCGACGATACCGACCTGCTGCTGATACCGGGCGGCATGCCGGGGGCAAAGAACCTGAAAGACGACTCCCGGGTTGGGAAAGCACTCCTCCGCCAGTATGAAGACGGAAAGCGTATAGGAGCCATCTGCGCCGGCCCGATGGTGCTGGGGGTTCTGGACATCCTCAAAGGCAGACGCGCGACCTGCTATCCGGGTTTCGACAAATTCCTCACAGGGGCAGAATACACGAACGAACTGTGTACCGTCGACGGCAACATAACGACCGGGAAAGGTCCTGCCGCATCCTTCCTCTACGGCCTCAGACTGCTTGAACAGCTCACATCCCCCGAAAAGGCCGACGAGATAAAGAAGGGGATGCTGATCAACGAGCTGGCAGGCATGCACTGAAAAGCAACGGACAGCATGAAATACGTCATCATCGTCGCCGGCGGAAAGGGGCTGCGGATGGGGGCTGACATCCCCAAGCAGTTCCTGCCCGTCGGCGGGAAGCCTGTCCTGATGCACACCATCAGCCGCTTCCGCGCCTACGACAAGGACATGAACATCGTCCTCGTCCTGCCGAAAGAGCAGCAGGCCTACTGGCAGAAGCTGTGCGGGGAATATCACTTCGGTGAGGAATACCGGCTGGCTGACGGCGGTGCAAGCCGCTTCCAGTCGTGCAGAAACGGACTGTCGGCGATTCCCGACAATGCGGTAGGGCTCGTCGCCATCCACGACGGGGTACGCCCGTTCGTCTCCACAGAGACAATCGCCCGCTGTTTCGACACGGCAGAGAAGACGAATGCGGCGATTCCCGTACTCCCTGTGACCGACACCCTGCGCTATACCGGCGACGCACCGGGAGGAAGAAACGTGCAGCGCGGCGACTACAGAACGGTGCAGACACCGCAGGTGTTCGACATCCAGCTTGCCAAGAGGGCATACAGGCAGGACGAGAATCCGGCATTTACGGATGATGCCAGCGTCGTCGAGAGCCTCGGACATCCCGTCACCATGGTCGAAGGCAACCGTGAGAACATCAAGATCACCACGCCGTTCGACCTGCAGGTGGCAAAGACGCTCTTAGCTCTCAACACATCGTTTTCTTTTCGAAGGCATGATGACCGATGCTTGAAGCAATGTCTACCGGATGAGAACAACAAGCCGGCAGAGGATTAAAGCAGAAGCCTATGAGTGAAAGACCCATGCGCCAAAGAGAAGCAGAATGCACGGCTGCAAAGCTTGGAAAAGCCCTCCCGGAGATTATCTCCATGGCAGACGGAGCATCTTTTCGTGAAGAAAAATGTTTCTCTCCATGGAAAGAATCCGAAGCAGACAGATAAATTCCCAAATGGGAAAGAGGGAGAGGCAAGGCAGTCCCACTCACACCGCATCATCCGAAGGCATAGACTTCAAGACAACCTTTGCCATATACCCACAATATATGAATGATGGCCTTCGAGTCATGAATTAGAAATGGACATACTATCGCAAGACATCATGTATCTGCAGGGCGTAGGCCCGAGAAAGAAAGAAATTCTGAGCAGGGAGCTTGGCATCCGTACCTACCGTGACCTGTTGGAATACTTCCCCTACAAATACGTCGACCGCACGAAAGTATATCTCATTTCAGAGCTTTCGCCGGACATGCCCTTCGTACAGATAAAAGGCAGGATCATCCGCTTCGAGGAGACTGAGACGGGGAAGCGCAGGAAACGGGTCATCGCCCACTTCACGGACGGACACGGTATCTGCGACCTCGTATGGTTCAACGGAACGAAGTACGTCTATCAGAACTACCAGCTCAACAGGGAGTATGTCGTTTTCGGAAAGCCAGGCGTCTTCAACGGCAGAATCCAGTTCTCCCATCCCGACATCGACGATGCTGCCCAGCTGCAGCTCAACGACATGGGGATGCAGCCTTTTTACATCACGACCGAGAAGATGAAGAAGGCCGGAATTACCTCCCGAGCCGTGGAGAAGCTGACGAAGACACTCATCGGCAAGCTCAGCGAGCCCCTGGAGGAGACGCTGCCGCCCTTCATCACGAGCCACCTGCACCTCATTTCCCGGGATGCTGCCCTGCGCAAGATCCATTATCCCAGGTCGGTCGACGACACCCAGCGTGCCCGTGTCCGCCTGAAGTTCGAGGAGCTTTTCTACGTGCAGCTCAACATCCTCCGCTATGCCAGCGACCACCGGCGCAAGTACCGGGGGTACATCTTCAACCGCATCGGAGCACAGTTCAACTGGTTCTATACCCACAACCTGCCCTTTGAACTCACCGGAGCACAGAAACGGGTGATGCACGAGATACGTGCCGACATGGCCGGCGGACGGCAGATGAACCGTCTGCTGCAGGGCGATGTGGGTTCGGGCAAGACGCTCGTCGCCCTGATGTCCATGCTCATCGCCATCGACAACGGTTACCAGGCGTGCATGATGGCACCTACGGAAATCCTTGCCGAACAGCACCTCCAGACCCTCAGGAACTTCCTGAAAGGGATGAACCTGCGCATAGAACTGCTGACAGGCATCATAAAAGGAAAAAGACGCCGGGAGGTACTCGACGGACTGATGGACGGCTCCATCCACATCGTCGTCGGCACACACGCCCTCCTCGAAGACAAAGTGCAGTTCCACCGCCTCGGCATGGCCGTCGTCGACGAACAGCACCGCTTCGGCGTGGCACAGCGTGCCAGGCTCTGGAGCAAAAGCGAGAATCCTCCGCACATCCTCGTCATGACGGCCACGCCCATACCCCGGACGCTCGCCATGACCATCTACGGCGACCTCGACGTCTCCGTCATCGACGAACTGCCGCCGGGACGCAAACCGATACAGACCCTCCACAAGTACGACGACCAGATGCCGAGCCTCTACAACGGCATCCGACAGCAGATATACTTCGGACGGCAGGTGTACATCGTCTATCCGCTCATCAAGGAGAGCGAGCGGATGGATCTCAAGAACCTCGAAGACGGCTTTGCGGCCCTGTGCGACATCTTCCCCGAGTTCCGGCTCAGCAAGGTACACGGAAAGATGAAGGACAAGGAGAAAGAAGCGGAGATGCAGAAGTTCGTCAGCGGACAGACCCAGATTCTCGTTGCCACGACAGTGATAGAAGTGGGCGTGAACGTACCCAACGCCAGCGTGATGGTCATCCTCGACGCACAGCGGTTCGGTCTCTCCCAGCTCCACCAGCTGCGCGGACGCGTCGGACGCGGGGCCGACCAGAGTTACTGCATCCTCGTGACAAGCCACAGGCTGACGAAGGAGACCAGCAGGCGCATCGGCATCATGTGCGAGACAAACGACGGCTTCGAAATTGCAGAAGCCGACCTCAAGCTGCGCGGACCCGGCGATCTGGAAGGGACACAGCAGAGCGGCATCGCCTTCGACCTCAAGATCGCCGACATCGCACGCGACGGACAGATCGTACAGATGGCGCGTGAGGAGGCGCAGAAGATCATCGATGACGACCCCGACTGCCGGAAAAGTGAATACAGTCTGCTTTGGAACAGGCTCAAAACGTTAAGAAAGACTAATATTGACTGGGCTTCCATCTCATAGCGGAAATTACCAGAAAACCGCCGGGAGACTATGGTTTAAAGGCTTGACATAAATCATCTGCGGGCAGGAAGAAGTGAGCCGTTTTGTTAAACAGCCTATAAAAACTGTTAAGCAGCAACTTTCCCTATATTTTTTCATTATCTTTGCAAAGTCTTTTGGTTCAAAGTTGTATGCCATTTTTCCGGCAAACAACCCTCCACCAATCGAAAGGGACATGAAAAACGGTCCCGTGCCGGCATGGCATCTGAGTTTAGAAATAAAACAACTTGATTATGACTTTCAGAAAGATAGTTAGAACTTTTGCACTTACATCTCTTTTAACCTTGACGTCCCATTCTGCCAACGCACAAGACCTGCTCGCACGCCAGGCTCCTATCGACCGCCGTGCCAAAGCACTCGACACCATGGTCATCACCCGACTGCGTGAGGCGGAAGAAATCGAAGAACCCGCATCCGAACTCTATAACGACTGGAACAACAACTACGCACACCGCGGGGGCAACCTCCCGGACGTGTACAAGATAGACCTCCGCGGCTTCCACATGCCGACGCCGAGCCGTGTCATCACGAGTAACTTCGGCCGCCGCTGGGGCCGCCGCCACCAGGGACTGGACATCAAGGTCTATATCGGCGATACCATCCGGGCAGCCTTCTCAGGCAAGGTACGCGTCGTGAAATACGATGCCAACGGATACGGAAAGTACATCGTCATCCGCCACAACAACGGACTCGAGACCATCTACGGACACCTCTCCAAGCAGATTGTCTCACCCAACCAGACGGTACGTGCAGGCCAGCCCATCGGTCTGGGCGGCAACACGGGACGTTCCACCGGTTCGCACCTCCACTTCGAGACACGTCTGGCAGGTGTCGCCCTGAATCCGGCACTGTTCTTCGACTTCGCCCATCAGGACGTTACCGGCGACTACTATGTGTTCCGCCGCAGCACCGTGGCACAGGAGTCTGACCGGGCGACAGCAGCGCGCGGTACCTCGTCAAGCCTCGGTTATTCCCGTGAGAACATCCAGGGAAGGGGCAACCGCAGCTACAGCCAACGGCAGGAAAAGACCTACAACACCGATTTCTCCAGCCACACGCCACGGACAGAGGCCGCAGCAGAGGGCAGCCAGATCACTTACCACAAGGTGGTCAACGGCGAGACACTGGAGACGATCGCACGGCAGCACGGCATCAGCCTCGAGCAGCTCTGCCGCCAGAACCACCTGGGGAAATTCACCAAGGTGGTGGGAGGACAGCTGCTTGCCATCGGCAAGTAAACAAGACAGAACATGAATACGGACAGCTCCGGCAGGCATCAACCTGTCGGAGCTGTCTGCTTTCCGCCCCACACGGACGACAGCAGGAACGCTCCTGATGCACGGAGACGAGAACCCTTCACCGGCAAGACCGTCCCATACCAGCAGACAGACAGGAGGACGGCCGGACTTCCTCGCAGAAACGGCAGAAGTGCGGACAGCAGACGACCTTGACGCCGTTGACAACGGCCAGGACGTTTCCCTCTTCCGCAGTCCTCCTGTCTCCGGGACTGCCCCCCGCTCTGCCCTGAAGAAAGAACCATAGAAAAAGGGTACACAAGCACTCCCGCAAGGAGAACCCGTGTACCCTGTACTCTATGTCAGTTTAAATACCCGCGTTTATTTCGAACGCCACAGCCCATGGAGGTTGCAGTACTCACGTGCATAGACCTCTGTGGCATCGGTCCTGAACTCTGCTACCGCCCGGTCTGTCGGCTCCAGATACTTGCGGAGCACTTCGTTCTTATCGGTAATCAGCTCTATCCAGAGAATGGAATGCGCCTCCGTCATGGGATGCTCCACCTCGCCGACTGTGACACGGTAGCCGCCGTCAATCTTCTCAACGACCGGCACATGCTTCTCGGTAGCTGCATCTGTGGTATTCTCCTTCAGCTGCTTCATGCCGTCCAACCCACACTCACCGCCTGCAAGAACTTCAACGATGCTGCCACTCTCTGCACACTTATATAATTCGTTTCTTTTTACCATAATAAATTATTTCTTAATGTCCGGGTGCAAAGGTAAGGGGTTTTTCTGAAAGAAGCAAGCCCCGAACTTGAAATTATTACAGTTTTTACATTGTTTAAGGATCGGATGAGTCCTGCCCCGCTTCTATCCGGCAGACGGAGAAACTGCTGCCGGCGCACACGTCCGGGACAGAGCGCCCGTCCCGGATGACAGGAACACGTCGGGAGGAGAACAGGCCGGTCGAATGTCCGCAGCCGTCCCTGACCCGAGGACAAAGGGACAGAGCCGGCTTTCCCGGCATTACCACTGTCCGGCCAGCATCTTACATCCAAGACCGCCAACAGCCCTTTGCAATATGTGTGACCGGAACAGGAAAGAATCCGTCTATCCGCCTTCTGTAGATGCGACGGTGCCCGACACCGACCGTGCCGGCGGTGGACACCCGCCGTGCTGAACGCACACACGCATACAACATGCCGTCGGCACGGGAACCGCCTGCCGTCGAAGAAACATTGCACAAGCCAAAGCCAGACGATCGGATCTGATGAATGAGGACATTTTTCCTGAAACAACGAGGGTTTGTCGGGCGGAGGGGGACTGTGCATAGAAATCTATACCGTTCAAGTTTTATCCGTCTGCAATATTTCAGAATATAAAACTGCTTTTATCCTAAAATTTGTACCTTTGCCAACAGATATGAACAGACGGATACTTTTCACATTTGCGGTGTTGCCGTTTTTCACGATGGGGGCAGCTGCGCAGGACCATATCAATCCCGAGGACCGGACGGTGGATATGGATTCTCCCACGTTCGTGCCCATGGTCCACATCGGCAAGGCGAAAGTGGGGACAGACAGTATTCAGTATGTGCGGACGAGCAATGTCTATGTCTTCCCCCCGCTGGAGTTCAAGAACAAATCGCAGGAGATGGCTTATTACAGGCTGGTCTACAACATCAAGAAAGTGCTGCCGATAGCCAAGGAGTGCCATCAGATCATCCTGGAGACCGGAGCCTATCTTGAGACCATCCCGTCGAAAAAAGAACGGTCCGAGCACATGAAGCGGGTGGAGAAAGAGATATGGAACACCTATAAACCCCGTATGAAGAAGCTGAGCTTCTCGCAGGGAAAGCTCCTCATCAAACTCATTGACCGGGAATGCAACTCCACCTCCTACGAACTTGTCCAGGCCTTCCTCGGTCCGGTCCGCGCCGGTTTCTACCAGGCTTTCGCCTGGGCTTTCGGCAGCAGTCTGAAGAAGCGGTACGACCCCAAGGGTGCCGACAGGCTGGTAGAACGCATCGTCCTGCAGGTCGAGGCTGGACAGCTGTGAGGGGACCGTCGCATACACCTAAACCAGAATCCTTATGAAACGAACATTCCTCTTACTACTGCTTGCCTGCTGCCTGCAGACCGTACGGGCACAAGGCGTGAAACCAGCACACGTGTCCGTCTATCCGGTTCCGGCTGATCTCCCTGAAGTCATTTCAGCGGTCAGCGAGAAGCTGCTGCCGGTGCAGGGAAAAATCACGGAGACACCGCTCATGGAGCTTCTTACGCATGAACTGTATATTCCCGGTTCCGATCCGGCCGGCCCGACACACCCCACCTGTCCGCCGTCTCCGTCGGATGATGAGGAAAGTGACGCGGAAGATACGGCTTCCTGGGAGGACGACATGGATTCCTTTGTCGTGGACTCCGCTGCCTACGACACGGAGGGAAAGGACAAAGGGGTTTCTACGGTTTTCATCGTCAACAGAACCGACTCGGCGAAGGTGGAAGCTCTGCTGGCACTTGCCCGTGAGAAAGGCTTCTATGACGCTTCGCGCTACCGGTACTTTTTCCAGCTGGACGGCCTCAGCAACACACAGCTGTATCTTTATATAGCTGACATGAAAAGCCCCTATGCCATCCCCTCTGTCCAGTACACGGATGTCTGGTCGGAGGATGCCCGGAAAAACAGTGATGACAATCCCTGGCTGTTCTCCCTGAATATGAACCGGACGTCAAGGGATGCCTTCGCCCTGCTCAGTCACCGCAGAATAAGCGACGTGGCGGCCATCTTCGTGGATGACGAGCCTGTTGCCATCCCGCGTCCCATCCCCGAAGAACATTACGACGGAAGCCTGCTGCTCGTCTGCAATCCGGCGGATGCGAAGCGCAGCCGCCTTTACGACCGTCTGAAGGCTGGTGCCGCCCACGTGCCCGAACCCGCCCCCCTGTTCCGCCCGCAGTATGTTGCCGGCGACACGCTGACCTATCGGGTCACATGGCCGAAGCCGTATGAAGGGAACAGTCTTGACCATATGTTCCGGCTTGTGCCGCTGCTGTCAACTGACAGTCTCTGCCGTCTGGAGTTGATTGCCGATACCGTTCTCTCCTCCAGCAAGGAAGACCTGGAGTTCCATGGATTCAGGATTCCGATAGGAGAATTCCGTCAGCTGCTGCGCCGCAATCACTTCGTCATCGTGTATAAACCGGCATCGAACGATACGGGCATAGAACTGAAGGACAAGGAACGGTTTGCGAAAGAGCTGATGAAAATGTTGATGCGCCAGGCTCCGGCATGGAAGAAAGCACACCGGAGAGAGTCGGGCGATACCGCAGAAGAGGTGGCCATGGTGATGACATTCTATATCGTAAACGGAGTTGATCTATGGGATTTCTATCCTTCCATGCCTGAACTGCAGATGATGACCACCTTCAACAACCGCTTTTCAGCAGGGCAGACATCAGGAGAATACTTTTTCGACAGATTTGAAGGTGTGGTGAATTACCATATTGCGCACACCGGACAGGGGACCGTGATTTCCCTCCGGTCAGAAGAAGACAGATTCTATCCGACGAAGAATTCCATGGAAGTCCATGTTGATACAAAGGGGCTTATAGAAAAAATCGAGTATCACAGCCTCATGGAAGACACGGACAACGGATATACGATAGAAAGGATAAGATAAGGAAAAACGCCGGTACTCTCAGCGAGCACCGGCGTTACCAGTATGTTTAACTAAGAAATCTTTTCCAAATGAAAGGAAACCTCACGGCCGCCTTTATCATCCCAGATCAATCGTTAAACTTTTACCTTAATAAAATAACTAAAAACCTAAATCTATTACTACTAACCTAAACAATCTATTAACCTTTTGACGATGCAAAGGTAGAGAGATTTCTGTCTTCACACAACTTTTCACCGGAGAAATCCCTGAACACCGCATCATTCTTGACGCAAATCAACTCATTATGTACGCAAACAACCAATATTTTGTTACTTTTCTTGTCTGTTTATCGCTTTTCTTGTAACTTTGCTGCAAACGATACGCCAATGAGAATACTGATAGTAAATACCAGTGAGAAGACAGGCGGGGCGGCCGTTGCCGCCAACCGGCTCAAGGATGCGCTGAACAACAACGGCGTGAAGGCGAAGATGCTGGTGCGTGACAAGCTGACGGACGAAATCACCGTGGTCAGTCTCGGCCACGAATGGCAGAACCAGCGGCACCTGCTCTGGGAACGGTTCTGCGTGTTCTGCCACCTGCACTTCTCACGGGAACACCTCTTCGAGATAGACATCGCCAACGCAGGGAGCGACATCACGAAGCTGAGGGAGTTCAAGGAGGCCGACATCATACATCTCTCCTGGATCAACCAGGGCATGCTCTCTCTGAAGAACATCCGCAAAATCCTGTGCTCGGGAAAGCCGGTCGTGTGGACGATGCACGACCTCTGGCCGGCTGCCGGCATCTGCCATTATGCCCATGGCTGCTGCCGCTACGAGAACGGATGCGGCAACTGCCCGCTGCTGCCCGGCGGCGGCAGCCCGCACGACCTGTCGGCAAAGGTGTGGAAACGCAAGAAGGAAATGCTCAGTCACGGCAATATCTGGTTCGTCACCTGCAGCCAGTGGCTCTCCCGGCAGGCAAAGCGGAGCGGACTCCTGCGCGGCATCAGCGTCAGGGACATCCCCAACCCGATCGACAGTCACTTCTTCCAGCCACAGGACAAGCAGTCGGTCCGGAAGCGGCTGCACCTCCCCGCCGACAGACGCCTCGTGCTCTTCGTCTCACAGCGTGTGACGGACCAGCGCAAGGGGATGGACTATTTCGTGGAGGCAGTAGCCCGGATGGCGGAAGAGCATCCGGAAATGAAGGAGCATACCGGCATCGCCATCCTCGGCGGACACGCCGAGGAACTGGAGGGAAGACTGGCACTGCCGGTCTATCCCATCGGTTACGTGAGCGACCAGCAGCGGATACGCGACGTCTACAATGCCGCCGATGTCTTCGTGCTGCCCTCGCTCGAGGACAATCTTCCCAACACCATCATGGAGGCCATGGCGTGCGGCGTGCCGTGTGTGGGATTCCGTGTCGGAGGCATACCCGAGATGATCGATCACCGCCGGAACGGCTATGTGGCGGCGGAACGCGATGCCCGGGACCTGGCAGAGGGCATCCGCTGGGTGCTGGATGAGGCCGACTATAAGGCTCTCTCAGAAGCGGCCGTGGCGAAAGTGCTGCACAGCTATTCGCAGCGGAGCGTTGCCAGACAGTACCTGGAAGTGTATAACGAGGCGATGGCCTATAAGAATTTCTGTCTATGATCACATTCTCTGTTGTCACGATAACCTACAATGCGGCCCCGGTGCTGCAGGCGACACTCGACAGCGTACTCATGCAGGACTATCCTCATGTAGAGCATCTCATCATTGACGGAGCCTCGACGGATGAAACGGTGCAGGTTGCCGAAAGCTATCGGCAGCAGTCTGCCGAAACCGACAACGAACATGTAGTGCGCATCCAGAGCGAACCGGACAACGGGCTCTACGATGCGATGAACAAGGGACTGCGGCTGGCGACAGGCGACTATGTCGTCTTCCTGAACGCCGGCGACCGCTTCCCTGCCGCCGACACGCTCGACCGCGTGGTGCTGGCTGCCGTGGTGGGCGACGGCGAAGAGCATCCTGCCGTCCTCTTCGGCGATACGGACATCATCGACGAGAAGGGCAACTTCCTCTGCCATCGCCGGCTCAGTCCGCCCGAACGCCTCACCTGGCGTTCCTTCCGCTACGGCATGCTGGTGTGCCATCAGGCGTTCTACGCCCGCACGGACATCGCCCGGTCGCTGCCGTATGACACCGGCTACCGCTATTCAGCAGACGTAGACTGGTGCATCCGGGTGATGAAAGAGGGGGAACAGCGCGGACTGCTGCTGCGCAACATCCATGCCGTCGTGGCCGATTACGTGCAGGAGGGACAGACGACCCTCCACCACAAGGAGTCGCTCCGGGAGCGTTTCGATGTGATGCGGCGGCATTACGGACTTCTCCAGACCTTGTTCCTCCATGCATGGTTTGCCCTCCGGAGTCTTGTCAGATAGGACATACCTGCCTGTTCCAAAGAGTTCTTCCGTTAAAGGCGTGGATGCTTTTCGCATAGCTTTAACGGAAGAACCGACGAAAATATAGCCAAGAGCGTCAACTTTCCATTCTATTTTCATCCTCCGATACAAATCCCTTTTCATTTGAATACGTTGAGAATACAGATGGGATTTTGAAAAGTCATTACATAATTGCAAACAAATCATCTGCAAACAAAAAGAACACGTGTAAAAAGCAGGTCTGTAACCGGCAGTTAATCAATTGGTTATTGAGCCGTTCGCAAAAGGTGCTTGATTGGACCTCAAAAGGGCGTTGGTAACACGCCGAAAGGGCACCTGTTGCAAGTCAATCAGGCATCTGTTAGAAGCCAGAAGAGCATGTGTCAGCTTGGATCGCATGAAAACAGTTTACAGACACCGATGATATGGGAACAGGTCGTCTGTAAAAGACGGAAAGACAGGCTGATGGACAGGCATCGCATCAATGCGCCTTTTCAGCATCTTATCTTGCAGTTTGTCCTCTTTTGAAGACCATCTGATTTCGGACAGTCATGCCATGCAGGTGCATAAGCCATTATTCTATTCCCCATCTACGCATTTAACGGAAGAAGCTTTTAAAGGGCCTTAATACGTCCTATCGATTGTTAAGGACGGCAATATTCCCGGGCATCGGGCGTTTTTCATCCGTACAACAAAGAAATGACAATGAAAGCTATCAGAATGAAAATGCTGGTTGTCCTGTCGATGCTGTGCCTGTCGGCAGCAGCCCAGACAGAGTACAGCGGCATCGCAGGAGCATCCCCGAGACTCGTCAGGGCACACAAGAAAGCACTGCAGAAAGAAGCCCGGAACAGTTCGCGGACAGAGACCGTGTCCGGCACGGCAGGTCGGCAGCCAGCCGGCAGCCAGCGTGTCACCGCCAGCACTGCACCCCGGCAGACGGCCCGCAAGGATTCCGGTGAAATGGAGGTAAGACAAGGGCTGCAATCCGTCTCACGAGGCGTAGGACAGGTGGTGAAGCGTGAAGTCAAGACCATGGGAGAGATCACCCGCAAGATAGGCGAAGGGGGCAAAAAGTTCTTCAAGAAACTCGGGAAAGGCATCTCCGACTCCTTCAAGTCCGACAGTACCAGTCACAAATAACACGCTCCTTACTGCCCGGAAAGGCTTTTCCCGCATATCCGGGTCCGGCACACAGGGGAAAGAAGGCATCCTCCCTACAGCCCGGGGACGGCTTTCTCCGGTGCTTCCAGCACCGACGGTACAAGGAACAAATGCCGCACGGCAGGGGACTGTGTTCCTTGAGGATATGGTTTTCAATCCCATGCCCTGCCCTTCCTCCTTATTTTATCACACACAGCCTTTGCCGTTTCCGGTCAATTTCATACCTTTGCCGGCATGATTATCCAAATGCAGAAAGCTAAACCGAGGATAGAGGAGCTGGACTTCCTGAAATGTGCGTTCATCACCCTGATGATCGCCTTCCATCTTGTCTATATCGGAAACACCTACCCTGTCGCCAAACAACTGGTCTATACCTTCCACATGCCGGGGTTTCTGCTGGTATCAGGCTATCTGTTCAATGTCAGCAAACCCTGGGCGGCCTTGGGGAAGACACTGCTGTGGATATTCATTCCCTATTCCGTGATGGAGACCGGCTACACCGTAATGGCATCGCTGCTGCCTATCCGCGAGCACATCGACCACCTGACCCCAGGACTGCTCATCGACCACATTTTCCTTCATCCGACAGGCCCTTACTGGTACCTGCATACACTGATGCTGTGCGGAGCATGTTATTACGTGGCTTTCAGGAAACCGAGGGGAAGATCCGTCCGGACAGCCGGAACGGGGAAACCGCTCATCCCCGAAAGGCTGATAAGCCTGGAGAACCAGATGCTGACGGGGCGCTTCGTTCTCCTTGCCCTTTTCCTCTGGCTGCTCTCCCATGGCTGCGGACTGCTCTCGACCGCCAATGCCGCTTATTTCTTCGCAGGGGCTGCCGTCCGGCAGATGGTGGGCGACTTCCGCCGTGCCTTCCCTGTCAGCTGGTGGACTCTGCCGCTGCTGGCCACAGTGTGTCTCGACCCCGGCCATTACCACAAGGAAACATTCTGGGGTGCCTGCATCGTCTACCTCGTCATCTGCTCACTGCTGTGGATCTATTCACGCAGGATTCCACAGGGGCTGAAACGCCTGATGCTCTTCATCGGACGAAACACCTTTCCCCTCCTGCTCTTCTCTCCCGTCTTTACGATTCTCGCCAAGTACTACCAGCCCCTGCTGCTCCGTGCAGAGCCTACGGGGATGCTTTTTCTCGCCGTCAGTGTAGGTTTTGCCATGGCCGGATCGTTCGGAATAACCTGGATGATGGACGCGACAGGCGTTTCAAGACTGTTCTTTGGGAAAAACGGACTTAACCGGTAGGCGGTGACGGATCCTTCACCGCCTGGCGACGGCGACCTTACAGACTCTCCTGCGCCAGCACCTCCCCGTCCAGCGTATAGGCGGTGAAGACACCGTGCTCATAGACCATGAAAGTAGGGACATTCCCGCCTTTGGGAAAAGTGATGGAACCGAGATTGCAGACAAGCGTACGGTCTTGGCGCGTAAGTTCCCACAGGTGCGTATGTCCGTAGACGATTGCATCAATGCTGCCTTTCGGCATCGACACCTTATTATATATATGTCCGTGGGTCAGGAAAAGTCTCCTGCCCTCGTCGACCAGCAGCAGATAGTCCGCCATCATCGGGAAATCCAGCAGCATCTGGTCGACCTCCGCATCACAGTTCCCCCTTACAGCCACAATGCTGCCGGCCCGCCTGTTCAGGGCTTCCACAATCCCTTTGGCATCGATACCCTCCGGAATGGAGTTGCGCGGACCGTAGTTCAGGATGTCTCCGAGAATACAGAGCATGTCACAATGTTCACGGTCGTAGAACCGAAGTACCTTCTCAAGTGCGGGCAGACTGCCATGGATGTCTGATACCAACAGATATTTCATTATGCTATGGTTATTGGTTATGCCGGCAAAGGTACGGCTATTTTCCCATATATCCTTGACAGCCGCAGACATATTGCCGCGGGGCAGGACACAGGACATTCCCTCCTGACCGGCAGAGCATCCGGCCTCCTCCTTTCATGTGCCCCGCCGGCCATCTTTCCCCGGTAAAACAACGGCTGCCGTCCGGCAAGACCTGAACCGCATGGATTCCCATGCGTGATCTCCTTTCAACTGGCTGTTCCTTTTTGTTTTAGGAAAAGCCAGCCCACCGGCTTCATCCAAAAAGCCATGCCGGCATCGGCCGGACAGCGCCTCTTTCACGACAGGCGGCTTCCGTACCGGCGGCTGTTGTATGCGTGTCAGGCCTCAGCAAGACGGGCGACCACCAACAGCACGATTTGTGTCAGGCACCTTCTCATCAGCAGAAGGCAGTGGAACGGATCTGTCCCGGTCCTTGTCACAGATTCGGCAGGCAGCCGGCGGCAGGCTCATACGGAAACTGCCAGCCGGACAGCGATTTAACATGATATTGGAAACATAAGCCACCTTTTCTGCAATGTTGTTCCGTAGTCAAAACAGGGAGATATATATTTTTTTAAAGAAAACACCCGATTTAATTTGTTTGTTTAAAACTTTTAGCTATATTTGCGCCATAGAAGTCTATTACTTACAACCTAACATGATAATAACATAAAGGACCTGCCTTATGAATATGAAAAGACTCGTTTTATGTTCCTTGTTCATGCTGTCAGCCATTGTCAGCTTCGCCCAGCAGTTGTTTACCTCCAAGGGCGTCGTCGTCGACGAGACGGGCGAGACCGTCATCGGAGCGACTGTGCAGATTGCGGGCGACAGCAAGTTAATAACCGTGACCGATGCTGACGGCCATTTCACACTGGGCAATGTGAAGCCGGGATCGAAGATGGAAATCAGCTATGTCGGCATGAAAACCTTTTCGGGCATTGCCAAACCCGAAATGAAAGTGACGCTGGTCAATGACAACTCCACCCTGGACGAAATCGTCGTAACGGCCTTCGGAGAACAGAAACGTTCCGCCTTTACAGGGTCCGCCGCCATCGTAGACTCGAAGAAGATGGAGCAAAAGCAGCTGAACAACGTGATGAGCAGTCTGAAAGGTGAAGCGGCCGGCGTACAGATCATAGACAACAGCGGTGAGCCGGGAGCGACACCCGCCATCCGTGTGCGCGGTTTCAGCAGCATCAGCGCCGGACAGAGCCCGCTGATCATCGTGGACGGTGCTCCCTACGACGGCGGATGGAACAACATCAACCCTGCCGACGTGGCCTCCGTGACGGTGCTGAAGGATGCCTCCTCGACGGCACTCTACGGCGCACGCGGCGCCAACGGCGTCATCATGGTGACGACCAAACGCGCGCAGGCAGGCAATGCCCGCATCACGGTCGACATGAAATGGGGTGCCAACACCCGCATCAAGCGTGACTACGAGACCATCAGCGACCCCGCAGAATACTATGAGTATTATTACAAGGCACTGTATAACTACCAGCTCAACGGACTTGGACTGACACCTGCACAGGCTATGGTGGAGGCCAACAAGCAGCTTCTATCACCACCAAATGAAGGCGGATTGGGCTATCAGATCTTCACAATCCCCAACGGAGAATACCTTATCGGGGCCGACGGCCGCATCAATCCGCATGCAACGCTGGGGCATATCTTCAACTACAATGGGAAAGAGTACATGGTGACCCCTGACAACTGGGAGCGACTGGGATTCCGGCACGGTGCACGAAAACAGTATGACATCAGCCTGACCGGCGGAAGTGAGAAGATGCAATACTATCTTTCTTTAGGATATCTGAACAATGAGGGCATTGCCTATAATTCGGACTTTAATCGAATAACGGTACGTGCCAAAGCCGACTATGAGGCACTCAAGTGGCTGCGCGTAGGTACAAACGTAAACTTCAGTCGTACAAAGTACCATTCTATTAGTTCTGACGACAACGGTCTTTTCTATCAGATCAACAACATGGCTCCCATCTACCCGGCATTTATCCGTGATGGTGCAGGCAACATCATGACCGACGAGAACGGACAGATGTATGATTACGGAGACGGATCTTTGATAGGATATGCACGCCCCATCTTGCCAAACAACAATCCTTTGCAGGAGAACAGTTTGAATACAAACAGTAGTAAAAACAACATGTATTCTTTCTTCGGATACGCTGACATTATGCCGATTAACGATCTGAAAATCACACTCAACGGGACGCTTACGAGCTACGACTCACGCGGGACAGATGCGACACAGCCATTCTATGGATATAGCCGCACAGCCTACCCGACAGGTTTCGTGTCAAGGTCAAGCGACCAGACATACTCTTACAACTTCCAGCAGCTTGTCAACTACCACCATGATTTCGGACACCATCACATGGAAATACTCTTGGGACACGAATTCTATCGCAGTCGTTACGAGAACTTGTTTGGTACAAAAACGGGCATGGCATCTTACTTTACCAATCAGACGCTGGCGGGAGCCATCAAGCTGGACAAGACTGGAGAAAGCGGAAACAGCGCATACGAATCAGAAGGATTCTTTGGCCGAGGACAGTACGATTACGACCAGAAATACTTCGGCAGTATCTCTTACCGGCGTGATGCTTCAAGCCGCTTTGATCCGGACCATCGATGGGGCAACTTCTACTCTCTTGGCGGTGCATGGATCATCACAAAAGAAAAATTCATGAAGTCACTCCGCTGGCTGAACATGCTTAAGCTGAAAGCCTCTTTCGGACAGCAGGGCAATGACAACATCGGCGACTTCCACTATATTGATACTTATTCCATCGTGAACAACAATGGTAAAGTCGCTCTTGTACTGAACGAAAAAGGCAATCCTGATATCACCTGGGAAACCAACAACAATTTCAACATCGGTTTCGATTTCGAGCTTTTCAACAGCCGTCTACGTGGAAGCGTCGAGTACTTCTACAAAAAGACAACAGATATGCTCTGCTTCGTTGAAGCCCCGAATTCGGCAGGCTACAAGGGTTCCTACGACAACATCGGTGACATGGTGAACAAGGGACCGGAGGTGGATCTCTCCGCAACCGTCCTGAAGAAAAAGAACATCAGCTGGGATGTCAACGTGAACGCTACAACCTATAAGAATAAAATTGCCAAACTCGCAGATGAGCTCAAGGCCGACTTGGTTGTTGACGGACATCCAGGTTATGTTTCAGGAGATAGGCTCTATGCCGAGGGACTTCCTCTTTACACATGGTATATCCGCCGTTATGCGGGACTGTCAGAGGAAGGAAAGTCCATGTGGTACTATACGGACAATGACGGGAACTTGCAGAAAACAGATGTATATGGAAACGCAACCTATTACGACTGCGGGAGTCCTCATCCAGACCTTTATGGCGGTTTCGGGACGACACTAAGCGCATACGGATTCGACCTCTCCGTTTCCTTCAGCTACTCTATCGGTGGAAAAGCTTACGACTATGGTTATGCGAGTCTGATGGGAGTTCCTATTGGAACATCTGGCGGCTGTGCAATCCACAAGGACGCACGGAAAGCCTGGTCAACGGACAACCCTACAAGTGATATCCCCCGCTGGCAATACAATGACCCGAATTCCGTGTCTGTAAGTGACAGATTCCTGGTCAGTGGAAGTTACCTGACTTTACAAAGCATCAACTTCGGCTATACACTGCCAGACAACTGGGTTCAGCGCATAGGACTGACCGGTATCCGTGTTTATCTGGCGGCAGACAATGTGTACTACTGGAGCAAGCGGAAAGGATTTGACCCTCGCGGCTCTTTCTACGGAAGCAGCAGCACAGCTGATTACAGTCCAACACGTACCGTTTCAGCAGGCTTAAAGCTAACTTTCTAAGATCAACATCAACTAAAAATCAAAGAAGTATGAAACACCGTATATTAAATTACTTCATGTCACTGGTCATGCTTGCAGTAATCTCGGGACTTGGAGGATGCATAGACTCTGTCGACCCATCATCAACACTGACCTCCAAACAAGTAAAAGACCTGACCTCCTCTCAGCAGGGTTTGCTGAACGGCATCGTTTCTTATATGATCAAGTTCGGTTCTTGGGGTGACGGAGCCTTGCCCTTGAACGATTGGGGTTACCCGTGCCAGATGTTCTATCGGGAAATCCTCGGTTCCGACATTCCCGTCTACAACAGCAGTTACAGCTATTGGCCGGCTGTCGAGAACGGAAATGACTCACGTTACAAGGCCTATTATACTTACGATTATTATTACAGCCTCATAGCAACCTGCAACAATGTTACAAGTGTGATTGACCCTGCCACGGCTTCCCAGACTTCTAAGAACTATCTGGGAATAGCCCTGGCTTACCGTGCAATGGCCTATCTGGATATAGCACGTCAGTTTGAGTTCAAGAAGACCGGTATCGCAAGTCTGGACGATAAGGCAGAAAAGGACAAGATATGGGGGCTTACCGTGCCTATCGTTACAGAGAAGACAACCAAAGAGATGCAACGCCACAACCCACGCGCTCCTTTCTATACGATGTACCGATTTATCCTGACCGATCTGAATCATGCGGAAGAGTATCTGAAGAACTATACTCGACCTAATAAGAAAATGCCTGACCTCAATGTAATTTATGGAATGAAGGCACGCCTATGGCTGGAACTGGCCACACGTTTTGACAAGTCAACTGACGACCTAAAAAACGCAGTAGCAGCCGAAGACTCCACAAGCATTACATACGACAAATTGGGTGTGAGAACAGCTCGTGAATGCTACGAGAAAGCACGCAGCTATGCGCGTTTAGCATCAAATGGTTACAGCCCTGTCACAGAAACAGAATGGCATGACCCTAAGAAAGGCTTCAACACACCTAACCAGGCTTGGATGTGGTGCCTCGGCTATAGTACCCGAGAGGAGCTTACCTATATGTACTACACCTTCACAAGTACGGTGACAACTGAGACTGATTGGGGGCTGACACGTGCCTATGGAGCCTATCGCATGATAGGGAGCTGGCTTTACGGTCAGATCGGACAAGGCGACTGGCGCCGTTATTCATGGGTCGCTCCCGATGCAGCAGGGACGCACGAGGGATACAAGCAATACGACTCTCTCACAATAGCAGGGCATAAGGTACCATGCTCCTTGCTGAACGAGGAAGAATGGAAAGAACTTCCTGCTTACGTGAACACGAAATTCCGACCGGCAAATGGCAACAGGGCAGATGCTTATGCAGGTCAATTCATCAGCCTTCCGCTGATGCGTGTAGAGGAGATGAAGTTCATTGACATGGAGTGTACGGCACATCTCGATGGCGTAGCAGCCGGTGTCGCCGCCCTCAACTCGTTTGTCAACACCTATCGCTACACAGACAACTCCTATCAGGCCAACGCCACGACAATGGACGAGTTCGTCAAGGAATTGATGATCCAGAAACGCATAGAATTCTGGGGAGAGGGGATTACTTACTTCGACTACAAGCGCCTTGCATTACAGGTTCGACGAAAAGACAACACAAACTACGAGCCGATTGCACAGATCAATTCCAAGCCCGGTTATGTCTGCCCATGGATGAACTTCTTTATCCTTGAATATGAATCGCAGAAGAACGTTGCCTGCAAACCGAACCCGGACACTTCCGGCAGCCTTACGGTGACCAACCAGTAATCATTTAGGAAATTGACAGATAAACCATAAACAAAGACAGACCCTGAAGACGAGCATCGTGTCCCGGCTTCGGGGTCTGTTTTCTTTATCATGGATATTATGGAGATAAAAGACATCTTTGAACTGCGGAAACAAGGACGGACCGAAGAAGCATACGCAGCCATCCTGCCCATGTATGCCGCACACAAGGGGCACTATACAACGATTGCCATGTTCTGGGTGGGTGTGGACATGATGAGACTCCGGTTCCAGCAACGCAGACTGGAGGAAGCATATAAGATATTCAGGAGTCTGGTGAGACTCTACCCTACCATGGACGACAAGGACCTGAAGGGGCAGAATGCCATGATGCGGGCCGCCCTGCTCGTCTTCGACCATCACCCGGCTTTCTCCATGCTCGACTTCATCACGCAGTGGGACATCACCCGACTGACGGAGGAGGAATGGACAAGAGGAGAGAGCAACGGACATCCCGTTCCCTCCATCGGGATGCGTGTCGTCGGCAAAGTGTTCAAGGAAGTAGAGGGCAAGCCGACGGTCGACATGGCGCTGAAGGCCGCTCCCATTCTGGCCGAGGCACTGAAACACAGTCCTTACAACATGAACAACCAGCGTTACAAGGCGATGATCTACCGGATCATGGGCAAGAAAGACAAGGCCGTCAACATCTACATGCACCTCATCAGCAAGCACCGGCAGTCCTACCTCTTCCACGAACTTTCCGAGCTCGTCGATGACGAACGATATAAGATCGCCCTGCTGTGCAAAGCCATCTCCGCACAACGTGAAGAGAAGTTCCGGCAGCGTATGCGGTTCACCCTCGCCGGCCTGCTGTTCGGCAGAGACAAGACCCGCGCCCGCTACGAACTGGACAAGTGCCTCGCCATGCGCAGGCAGTTAGGGTATTCCATCACATGGGAGATGCAGAACCTCGCAGCCAGCCTGGCGGAGGTCGCCCCCGTGTCAGACATCGATGAGAAGAGCTTTTACAGGGAGCAGGAGACGGTCCTCCGCGAACTCATGCGGTAGTCCCCATGCCGCACCTCTCTTCCCTCTTCCATGTTCTCACCGGCTGTTCGGCAGGTGCCCCCTCCGGCTGCACGTCCGGCTTCTCTGCAAAACATCTTTACAAAGGCTTTTCAGGATGTGCCGCTCATTGACAGCCGATACGGAGCCATTTGCATAAACAGAACCTGCAGAGACTTCTGTCCGTTCAAGGCAGAGTCTAAAGATTACCCTGGACAGATGCTCCTTCAGGCGACCGTCCCTTTGCATGAGAGGCCCACACGACTACCCGAGGCGGATGCCCTGACAGAGAGAAGATGCATGGAGACCGCATGATCCGACAGCCTTTCCCGTCCTCCTCCTCTCATTTCCGATAGCCTGACAAAACAGAATCCGACAGGACCGGCAGTGAAAAACACCGGCAGTTCGCCGGCATTGCAGCGATATTTGGAGACATTTGCTTTGCAGTTTTATCAATTTACGTTACCTTTGCACAAAGCATATAAACAAAAACGTAATATCTATCAGGCAATGAAGCATTCTATCGGAAGAATACTGGCGGCTGGAGCAGTGGCTGCAGGACTGGCGGTACTGACAGGCTGTACAGGAGAACAGTTCCACGTGACGGGTTCCGTCGCAAATGCCAAGGACTCTGTGCTCTATTTTGAACACAACGGACTGGACGGATTCTCGACCGTCGACTCTGTCAAGCTCGATGAAAAGGGGAATTTCTCGTTTGCAGGTGACAAGATGGACAATCCCGAGTTCTACCGGCTGCGTATAGCAGGACAGATCATCAACATCGGCATCGATTCGACGGAGACGGTCGAGGTGAAGGCCTCCTATCCGCAGATGGCTACCGATTACACCGTGAAGGATTCCTACGAGAATGAGAAGATAAAGGAACTGGCTCTGAAGCAGATCGGCCTGCAGGCGCGTTGCCAGACGATTCTTGCCGAACGTCCCGAACTGGCCGACTCGATCATCAACGTGATGCTGGCCGACTACAAGCGGGACGTGTCACGCAACTATATCTTCAAGGAGCCGATGCGGGCTTACAGCTATTTCGCCCTCTTCCAGTACATTGCTGTCGGCAACCAGGCCCGTCTGATCTTCGATCCTGCCAAGGACGCGAACGACAACAAGGTGTTCGGTGCCGTTGCAACGAGCTGGGACACCTATTATCCCGGTACCGAACGCACGCAGAACCTGCACAACATTACCATCAAGGGGATGAAAGACGAACGCATCGTGAAGGCGCAGAACAGACCGGTGGAACTGGAGGCCAAGGAACTGGGAGTAGTAGACCTCCCACTGCGTGACAACCACGGTCTGGAACGTCATCTGACAGACCTGAAGGGCCATGTCGTACTGCTCGACTTCCATGTCTTCGCTGCCAAGGGGTCGACGGAATACATCATGAAGATGCGTGACCTCTATAACAAGTATCACGACCGCGGACTGGAAATCTACATGGTCTCGCTGGACAACAACGCACACTTCTGGAAGGAGCAGGTGGCCAGTCTCCCCTGGATCAACGTCTATGACGACACGGGCATCAGCCAGGCATACACCGCTCCGGCACAGGCGTTCCCGATCATCTATCTTATCGACCGCAGCAACAACATCGTGAAGAATCCTTCGCAGATCAGGAATCTTGACGAGGAGATAGCGAAACTGCTGTAAAGGCCGTCCGCCTCCTGTGCTGAAGGAAGTGCAGGGATGATCGTGAGGAGGCTCCCTGTACTTTCTGACAAATCTGTCCGTAGTTTTATTGCAGAGGAATGGAGGTGGCAGATTGCCCTCGCTTCCCTTTGTCCAACAGGGATATGTGGTGCAGGAGGATTTGCTTAACACCATTGGTGTTGGTGGTGTTCACCATGGGTGTCAAGTCAGCATGGACTGTGTCAGCTATTGGATGAGCTTCAGGGGAATACCATTGTTTTAACTTTTATCCATAGCAAATACGCTTGTGATGGATCGGCTATGAATTCATTTTCCTGTCACTAATGTCACTCTTTGTGCATCTATAACCTTCTAATACACAATGCGTTCATGAAGAATGTTAAAAGTGACGGCAAATCAAAAATAAACTGGGCACAGCGATTACAAGGCTATGCAACCTTACATAGATATTGCGGACGACATCAAGGCAAATGCCATGAGTAAATTTAATCAATTATAATACCGAAACAATATGAGCCAAGAAATAAATAAAGCAGAGAAACAAGATTTATCTCTTGTTGTTCGAGCCATCGGTTCTGACCTTGAGCATACGCAAGTACGCATGATAGCCTCTGCAAATGCAGATATGCTTTTCCACTATTGGAAAGTAGGGCATTTTATTCTCTACCTCCAAAAGAAAGAAGGTTGGGGAAGCAAAGTCATAGATAATCTTTCCAAGGCGATACGTTCTAAATATCCTGATAAGAAAGGCTATTCTCGTAGAAATATCTTCTATATGTGCCAGTTTGCCAGTGCTTATCCGTTGGAAGTGCTGAAAGAAATGGATAGGATAGATAGCATGCTCACGACTCCTACAATAGAAAATGTTTTGAGCTTGACTAATGAACTCAATCAAATAGTGCAACAACCTGTTGCACTAATTCAATCTACAGATAATCAATCGAACACAATTACGCAACAGCCTGTTGCACAATTAGAAGAAGTTACTGAAACATTGTCAACAATCTATCACTGCGACATCAGTCAGATAGAGGAAATATTCAAGCATTCCGCCATTGTTCGCACTAACTGGGCGAGCCATGTTATTCTGCTTAATAGTAAACTCCCTTTGGGCGAGTGCTATTGGTATATTACGCAAGCAGTTGCTAATGGGTGGAGTCGCAATGTTCTGCAAATGCAGATTGAAACAAACCTTTTCGCTCGGCAGATTACGGCAAAGAAAGTGAGTAACTTTTCGGCACGATTACCCAAACCGCAAAGCGACCTTGCCAACTATCTGATGAAGGACCCTTATATATTTGACATGATGGGACAGACAGATAAAATGGCAGAACGAGACGTTGAACGGCAATTGGTTTCTCATATCACCAAGTATCTTTTGGAAATGGGCAGTGGCTTTGCTTTTGTTGCACAACAGAAGCATTTTGAAGTAGGCGAATCTGATTTCTATGCCGACCTCATCCTCTATAATATCCAACTACACGCATACGTAGTTATCGAACTTAAAGCCACACCTTTCAAGCCCGAATATATGGGGCAATTGAACTTCTATATCAATGTAGTAGATGATACCCTCCGTGGCGAGCACGACAATAAAACCATCGGGTTGCTACTCTGCAATGGTGGCGACAAAGTCGTGGTTCAGTATGCCCTCTCGGGCTACGACCAACCAATTGGTGTGAGTGATTACCAACTATCAAAGGCTTTCCCCGACAATCTGAAATCTATTCTGCCTACGGTGGAGGAAGTAGAGGAAGAATTGAATAAGATTGTAGATAAAAACATATAAAATGATGTTTCAGTTGTTATACAGACCTTTTACCATGGTTCGGATTACGATGTGTAAACACATATAACTAATACTCATATTATGAATAGTTTAACATTATCAATAACTACTATAGGCGATTTGCTACTTCGCAAAACCATAACGAATTGCGAGGATCCTATCAAGGATGTAGAGCTATGTGTGCCTCTTTATCAGCGTCCATACAAATGGACAGCTCGGAATGCCATACAATTGCTCGATGATATTATTGATGCCAAGAATAGTAATAAGGAAAGATACAGGGTTGGTACGCTTATCCTTCACAAAACAAAGGAAAAGGGACAATATGATATTGTTGATGGACAGCAACGCATCATTACTTTCTCTCTTCTTCTGACGGCATTAGGAGAAAATAGTATCGAGTTTTTGAAACAAAAGATATATGACAATACGTACAATGACCATAATATCGCCAACAACTATAATGCACTTTTCCGTAGGGTTGGATTAAAGTCGGAAGACAATGATTCGGCAGTTGAACATCAACGGGAAATGGAGCATCTTAAGGATTATGCTGAGAACAGGTGTGAGTTGATTGTTGTGATAACCACCGATGTGTCTGAAGCTTTTCAGTTCTTTGACTCTCAAAATGCACGAGGTAAAGCTCTTTATCCTCATGATTTGTTGAAAGCATACCATCTACGCGAGATGAATAACATCAGCGAGGATGAAACAGAAAGAATAGTAAAGGATTGGGAACAGGTTTCACAAAGAGATTTAGCTGATTTCTTTGGTAATTACCTATATCGTATCAAAGAATGGGTAGCAGGCAACAAAGCTAATATCTTGAATGAGCATAATATCCATATGTTCAAAGGTGTTACTCGTTCAGCAAGAACGCCTTATGCCCAATTCTACAAGAGTGCCTATTGCTATGCAGATATGGTCAATTCTTCTGCAATGCCTTTTGTCTCAGGTACTCGGAATGTAAATGCGTTCCAATTAGACACACCGATAATTGCCGGTAAGCCGTTCTTTGAATATACAAAGCACTATTATAATATACTAAAAGATATTCAGAATAACAATAAGTATGAGGGATTCTATATCAATGACAATGTAATAGTTAAAACATTAGACCGGCACTTCAAAAAAGGAATAGGTAACGGTATAACACGTCTGATGTTTGACACCTCTGTTCTGCTTTACGTTGACAGATTCTGTCCAGAGACATATCCGACAAAAGAAGATATTGACTTGTTTGAACAATTTGTCATATATGCGTTCATTTGGGCTTATTCTTTGAGAGCACAATATACTAATCTTGGTTGGCTTTCTGCACAAAACTACATTATGGGATGGAGTGAAAAGATTAACACATTTAATATGTATAAACTGATAGCTAAGCAAGATACACCGACTTCATTACTGAGTGCTTTGGCTGACAAACTTAACCCGCTTTCAAATGATGACATTAAAGATGGTTGGGCGCAGGAATGCTACGAGTATAGTGGCGATGGTGAAACATTGAAGAATCTAAAGGACGAGAAAGATGGTGTGTATGAAAACTATCTGTATTTCTTCCAAACAAATGGTTTCTATAAAAATTGAAGACAATGAAAGATTTGAATAATATTCTTGAAGAGTGTTCTATTAATGACATCTATTTCTCAAAAAGAGAGGCTTCTATATTATACAAGATACCTATCTATCAGCGTAATTATGCCTGGGGACGTGAAGAAATATACGCCTTGATAAAGGATGTATATGATTCGTTGGAAAAGTCTGTTTACTATATTGGTACTCTTGTCACATACAAGCGAGATGATAATATTTATGAAGTTATTGATGGACAACAGCGATTGACAACTATCTACATTATCCTAAAGGCATTGGACATAAAGGATATTCCAAATACTCTTACTTATTCTGCAAGAAAAGTTTCGGCAGCGACAATAAAAAAAATGCCTGTGTTTGGTGATGAAAACGATATGGGTATTCTTAATGGCTTCCATTATGCAAAGGAAGCACTCAACGAGATTGTCGGTGACAAGAATGCTGATATTGAATCTTTTAAGTCTTTTTTCTTGGACAAGGTGCATATCATCCATTATCGTGTGCCGAAAGACGTAGATTTGAATCACTATTTTGAAGTTATGAACTCTCGCGGTGAGCAGTTAGAAAAGCACGAAATAGTAAAAGCCAAACTCTGTGAGCAACTAATTGGCAATGAAGAAGCTATGGAGAATTTTAGTCGTATATGGGAGGCTTGTAGTGACATGAGTTTCTATATTCAGCAGAAGCTCCCTGGGATGACAAGTGTCTTTGGTAAAACAATGGGCAGTTTTGATATAGAATCTTTCAACGACTTTCCGAATTCTAATGTGGCTTCATCTTTATCATTGGGGATGAAAACTATTTCAGATCTTTTAAATACACCTATACAAAAGATAGAAAAGAAAGAAGAAGATGATATGAACGATCGTTTCCAGCCCATAATAGACTTTCCGAATTTTCTGTTAATTGTACTGAAAATTACGAGAGCGTGGAACGAGGATGATTTTAATCCTCTGAGTTTCACGCTTGATGATAAAGAACTAATTAAGGAGTTTGACAAAGTAAATCTTACTCCTGAGTTTGTTAAGGACTTCGCATACAATCTCCTTTTGGCTAAATACTTTCTTGATAACTTTGTAATACATCACACAAATGGCGAAGATAGAGCCATTGAGAATCCATGGAAGTTGCAATATTTTTACAAGAAAGGCAGTAAGGCCGCTTATCTAAAGGATTTGTATGAGGACAATAAAGCACAACAAAATGAGGTTATTCAATTATTGTCTATGTTTGAAGTCGCTTTCACGCCTAAGCAAAGAAAAAACTATCTGTTCTATTGTTTATACCACTTGTTTGAGGATTGTGACCTTAATAGTTATGTGGAATTCTTAAGAAAACTGGCTGATAAGTATTTCTTTGATGTATATCTCGATGCAAGTAAACTCAACGATATAAATCAGCCGAAACCAAATAGTTTTGATGAGACTATTTTTAATAATGGTGAATTGAATATTGAATTAGAAAAAGTGAATCGGGATTTCAATCGTATCTACCCCATCGGCTCATGCAATATACCTTTGTATGTATTTAATTATACAGATTATAAGCTTTGGAAGAAATATGTTGTTGAACTGCGAGGTAACAAAGCAAAGAAGAATTCTCGTAATCGAATAGATTTTTTCAACTCATTGGGTTGTAGTGATTTTGAGTTGGATACTTTCAATAACTTCTATTCCTCTCGAACAAGAAAAAGTCTGGAGCATTATTATCCGCAAGCTAAGGCTGGAGACAATATGCCAATTAGTACGCAAGATATAAACTGCTATGGTAATTTTGCCATGATAGGTTCTGATGCAAACAGTTCTGGATCAAACTGGAATCCAATTGATAAAAAGAATCGCTATCTTGATACAAAGTCCAATCAGGTGAGTGTTGCTTCCTTAAAGTTCAGAATTATGTTACAGATATGCCAAGACAATTACAATAACGGTATTAAAGACAAAGAAAAGGAACGTCCATTTGGCTTAGAATGGGACGTAGAAGACATGGTCCGTCATCAAAAAAATATGTTAGAGATAATTATGAATAACTCTGAATGAAATTCAATATAACACCTTTATGCCGTGCCGATAGCATTGTCATAGATATATTTGCGTATAGTTTCGGTTATCTATCTTTGCGACAGTCAGATTCCTGTCACTAATGTCACTCTTTGCGCACCTATAACTTTCTAATACACAATGTGTTCATGAAGAATGTTAAAAGTGACAGCAAATCAAAAATAAACTTTTGTTGTAAATAATCGTCGGTTTTTATCCTTATTGTCAACATCCTACCACTATAATTTTAGAGGAACTTTTTTTATAGATCGAATGAGTTTAGCCCCAACAAAATATCTACTGATTCGAAAAAAGGCCTGCACAGGGTGTGAAACCCTGGCAGGCCTTTTGTCTTTTCTTGTTCCGGCCGGCTTCTGACCGGCTGTTGTTTACTTCTTCAGCTTCAGGTCATAGTTCATGTCCTTCGAGTTGACAGCCGGCTCCTCGAAGTCGGAGTTGACAAGACGGAGCGTCGAGTCGTTCACGACGAGGAAGTTGGTCTTGTTGTCCTTGCCCAGCTCGAACTGATAGTAAGTGTTGCTCTTGCCCTTTACATCCTTCTTGACAATCTGGTACTTGCCTGTATAGTTGTAGGTGGTATCAGCCTCAGTGTCCGACTTCATGTAAGACTCTGACACGCTGAAACCGTTTGTAGAATCCTGTGCGAGTGCGACACGGTACTTGATGCCGGCAACGTCGGCAGCAGGGGTCATGCCCTCGTAAACAGCTGAGTCAGCTGCTACGGAAGAGTCCTGTGCACTGTCCTTGCTCTCGTTGTTTGCAGTAGTCTTGCCATTGTTGCAGGCTACCATAGCTGCGCAAGCAGCTACCATTAACATGATTTTTTTCATAATTATACTGTTTTAGCTTGTAAATGCTTATTTAACTCCCGAGGTGCAAAGATATTACATTTGAAATTAAAAACAAGAATGTTTTAACCTTTATTTCGTCTTTATTGCATCGGTTTTATTTTATCTTTATCGCCATGGCCCGGAGCTGCTGGTTGCCTTTCTGGTCGGTCAGGCGGATCATGAAATGGTAGTCACCGGGGTCGATGTCCTCCGGAATCCGTATGTCCTGGCTGGCATCGTAGGCCTTCAAGCCATGCGGAATCTTGTAGTCCTGATTGAAGACCCAGGGCTTCACCGCCTTCTTCTTAGGGTCCAGGCTGCACGATGAGGCCTGCGTACCGTGGGTGTGATGGTCGAAATTGTTGTGTATCTCGATGTTGTAGTTGCCCAGTTCTTCGTTGTCGGTAAAGCGGTAACGGAAAGGAATCTTGTCCCCACGGTTGTACACCTGGCAGTCTACCGGGTTGGCGGTGATGCCCTCATCGGTGATGACAGGCATATCATCTGCCATGTCATCGTTGCCGCAGGCGGCCGTGAGGAGCAGTGCTGCTGCGGCTGCCAGACTGAATAGAATCTTCTTCATCGTTTGTTTGTTTATTGCGTAGGAAGCTCCGGGGGGCAGTTGTTCATGGGCTGGAGCGGAGGCTGGTGAGGATGCGCCAGGCAGCCGGCTGGTCCGTCTGACGCATCTTCCTACGCTGTGTGGTTGTTTTCTTGTCGGTTACTTGATCGTGAAGCCTTCGATCTCTTCTGTCGTCTCGCGACCCTCTGCATCCTTCACAGTGAAGTGGATGTGATACTTTCCGGCCTTGCATTCAGCGGGAATCATCACCTCCTTTTTGAAGGTCAGCTTGCCCGTTTTCCCATTGAGATCGTCCACTTCTATTTCCGTCTCTTTGTCACCGTGGAACTCGATTTCAATCTCTTTCACTTTGGCGACCGTCTCTATGTCGGCCGTGAAAGTGACCTTTCCGTTCACCGTACTCTCCATCTTGTCTACCTTGAGATGGGTTATCTTCGGTGCTTTGGGGTCGACGGCTTTCTTCTTCAACGTGATTTCCGCACTGACAAAGTCAATCTTTTTCTCCTCGTTCTTGACGATGATGAAGCACTGGTACTTGCCCTCGGCGAGTGTCTCGGGGAGGTCGATGTGCTCGTGGAACGTGGTGTTCAGCACGCCGACGTACTTGCTGTCGGTGTAGGTCTTCTTGATGACGTTCTTCCCGTCCTTGGAAAGTACGACCTCAACGGACTGTATCTTTGAGCCTGATTTGATGTCGCATTCCAGGTGAAGATCGTCACCGATCGTGCCCGTCTTGCTGTTCTTGTGCCCGAACTCCACGTTCTTGAACTCGATGTTGCTCTGTAACAGATCGTCATCATCGTTACTGCACGACGTAAATGCCAGTGCAATCACACTCAGGAGTGCCATAGCACCCGTAAAAAGTAGCTTTTTCATTGTTTGATTTGTTTTTTGAAGGCTTCCGCCTTGGTTTGAATATAAGTTCACTGTTCGTTTCGTCTGGGCTGTGAGGACATCACAGTGACAGGAGCGATGTGCCCCGTCCACCATGATGATTCCCCGACAGTCTCAGGTCGGTTTGTAAGATCAAGTGTTATATCTTGTTCCACTTCCGGGAATCGTATGCTTCAGAACTCGAAGGTCGCCATCAACGCCACGTTGCGTCCCGGTTCCGGCACGTCGATGAGCCGGTAGAAACTCGTGTGGTCGTAATATTTGCGGTTGAGGAGGTTCTCCGCATTGAGGGTCAGGCGCAGTTTCCTGTCTCCGAAGGCAAAGTCTTTTCCTGCATTGAGGTTGATGGTGTAGTAACCTGATGTCGGCTTCTCCGGCGGAACGATGCGGTTCTGTCTGCCGGTAACGTGCAGGTTGAGTGCCACGAAGCCTTCATTACCGGCTTTCTTCCGGCAGAATCCGTATTTCAGGGTGGCATCCGCCGACCAGGGGGTCGAGAAAGGAAGCGTGTACCCTTTCTTTTCTCCAGACAGCTGTTCGGCATAGAGATACTCACCTTTCAGTTCCGCATCCAGAGAGGGGAGTATCTTCCAGTCCGCCTGCAGCTCGAAGCCACAGCGGATGACACGGCTCTGCGTGTAATAATACCACTGCAGCCCCTCGTAGTAATCGGGTGTCGGATTCATGTAGATGTAGTTCGGGAAATAATTGAGGTACGGGTCGAACTGAACCGTCACCCTGTCATTCCCCCAGTGGATGCCTGCGTCCAGCTGGTAGGATTCTTCCGGGTTCAGACCAGGATTCCCCTTTTCATATCTGAAGATGTGGTAATTGACACCGTCAGTGCCCAGTTCCTTCGGAATCGGGACACGGAAGCTCTTTCCGACGTTCGCCTTCAGAATCCACTGGCCGACAGAATAGTTCACGCCGGTCGACCACGTGAGGCTGTTGAACGAACGGCGGAGATCCTCCGAACGTTCCTTGAAGACGGAGTCAGTGGCGCTGACGGGCGTTTTGAACCAGTCTCTGTAGCTGTGGATGCTTGTCCTGACGTGGTCGTACCGTACGCCGGCATTCAGTATCAGGTCTTTCCTGACCGTGAACCGGTCGAAAGCGTATGTACCGAATGATGCCGTCTCGAAGTCCGGCATGATAAAGCCCCAGCCCGAACGGCGGTTGTGCTGGTACTCGCTGTTGAAGCCTGCGGTGAGTGTATGTCTGCTTCCCAGAGACAGCCGTGCAATGAGGTTGGCCGTATAGGTGTCCTTCTTGAACTCACGTTCCAGGCTGCCGGGCGGAACCGGCATATAGCCATGCGACACCGGTTCGGAAAGTTCCTTGCGATGGTTGTTCTGATAGGCGAGGTCGGCTTCCAAAGCAAGACTTCCCTGTTCGTAGACCGTGTGGCTCATGACCCTCAGGTGGTTCACACTCTGGCAAGGAAGGTCGATGTCCCGGCGCGACCTGTCGTAGTCGATGTCCGACAGTCTCACCTCCAGTCCGTGTGCGTTGGCAAAGAAGCCGCTCTTGCTGTACGCATCCGACAGCTTCAGTTCCGTATGGAAGTTGTGGCTTCTGTAACCGAGCGTCATGCTCCCGTCGCGTTCAAAGCCGGCCGTGTTGCGGAGCCGGTGGTTATGCAGCGGAATGTCGTAGGAATAGTACTGGATGCTGCCCGTGGGGACTTTGTAGTCGGCATAGTCGATGAATGTCCCGCTGGCTTTCCAGTAGAAATGGTTTCCGGCACCCTGCAGACGGGCTGACAGACCGACCGACTCGTTGTTGCTGCGCATGAACAACGATGCGCTTCCCTGGAACTTCGCAGTCGGGATGTAGTTGCCGTACAGGCTGATGACCCCTCCGATGGCATCCGAGCCGTAAAGCAGGGCGGCCGGTCCTTTGGTCACTTCGATGCGGTCGATGGCAAACTGGTCTATTTCCAGACCGTGGTCATCGCCCCACTGCTGCCCTTCGTGTTTGATGCCGTCCTCTGTTACAACCATGCGGTTGAAGCCCAGGCCGCGTATCGTCGGCTTCGACTGCCCGGAGCCGATGCTCATCGCCTTTACGCCGGGGATGCCGCTGAGCGTCTGCATGAGACTGCCTGCGAAGTTGTTCTGAAGAAACTGCCTGTCAATGCTGATGGTATTGACGGACGAACGCATTTGAAGGTCTTTCTGTCTGTTGCCCAGTACGGTTACGTCCTGCATGACGATACTGCTGTCGACATCATTCCCTTTCAGCTGGGGAACCGCTGCTGACAGATGATTGCCTGCGCTGGCAACCGCACACACAGACGAAAGAACAAAAGCTCCAATAGCCTTATTCATTACCATGTGTTTATGATTTCTTGATGAAATGATGGGTCTGTATGCTTGTCACAGGCACATAGAGGGCTGTGCGACAAGCTGATGGCGTGGTGCAGCGTCATGGTTCCATGGTGTGGATACGGCATGGTATTCCTTTCTGTAAGGACACACTACACCCCCATAGCTCCTTTGACTGCATCCGCGCCAGACGATTCCTCGATATGGGAATTGTCTTCTAAAAGTCGGCAGGAGGAGCACGGAGACTCGTGACTTCAACCTCCGGACGCCGATAAGGTGTAACAGCGGAAAGGAAGAGGAAGCCGAAGAAGATGACAGCTACCGCATCCAGCCGGATGTCCGTAGCTCTCATGTAATTGAAAAAGGCAAAATGACAGATGGCACAGCTGCCGGCATTGTGGCTCTGGCTGTGCTGTCCGGAAGTCTGATGACCGGCGGAAAGCTCCGTCTCCACCTGGCATACGTGTACAGACTTGACAACCATCGGCAGCATGAAAAGTGCCAACAGCAGCCACGCTATAAGCGTATGTCTTGTTTTCCGGTTCTGCCTGGTCATTTACAAAAATCCTTTTTACTTCTTGGCAAAGATATTTATTATTTTCCCACAAAGCAAATAATGGTGGCTGCTTTTTGATATAATTAACACAAGCGGGTACAGCCTTCCCCGTCCCGCAGTCCTCAGCCTTTCCCGGGACAGAACATAGGGCCGCACCGGATACTGACACTGCTGTTTCCGCCCTTTGTCCGTGTCGTTGCCGACAGGATGATGCTCCGGGATGATACGGCCGACAGCCCGGCACAGCGCAGAGACTTGCAGCATCGGCAGGACCCATCTTTCATCAGTGCAGTTCATCAACAGATATAAACCAGGAAAGTCCGGCCGGGCAATGCTCCCCGAGGGGGGGGACAGCTGTCGGCCGGACTTCCTGCTTCCAATTCAACACGGTCTCTTTCCCGTCACTTTAGGGAGCGTGCGGAAAAGATGACAGAGACGCTTTTCACGATTGCAGGAAACGCTCCATGTTCTTTATCGCAGTACGAAACCGTAAGAAACGAAGAAGGAGGTCTTGTCCTTGTACAGGTCTCCGCGGTAATTGTTGTGGCGGATGCCGAAACCGATTTCCGACATCACGCCGTTCTTCCTGTCAGCTTTCAGGTAGATACCGCCTTGACAGTACATATAGCCTCTGTCGTGCCCGCCGCCGATCGTGTGGCCGACGATGAGACGAGGCTGCACGTTTATCATCGTGAGGATGCGGAATGCGTCATAGCTTACCTGTCCGCCAAGCGTCGCAAGGTAGTCGTAGGTCTTGATACCTTGTATCTTTGCCAGGGTGATGGCGTCTTCCACCCTCGCTCCTACCGACAGCTTGGGTGTAAGGTCATAAGTCGCAGAGACGTTGGGCGTGACGATCTTGTAGTTCTTGCCGGCAAGTCCCAGGTCAGTGCCCAGCGTCATGGCAAACCTGGTGGTCTGTGCATGACAGAGAGAAGAGAATACTGTCAGCAGTGCGAAAATAAGTGTTTGCTTCTTTCTCATAATAATATCTCATTTAAATGGTTCCGTTGTCTGTTCTTACAACCTCAATCGATCTTGCCAGCCAGACCTTCGCATGGACATAGGCGGCCGTATTGGCACCGGCGACAAGGATATACCCGTATCCCCGACACAAAATCCGACCGTCTTTTCAACACGTCAACTATTAAATTTATCGAAAAATACACAATATAATTATCGTTTAAAAGACTTTTCGTTGCAAATATAGCGATTTACTCCCTCTGTGCAATGCAGCGTGTTGCTTTTTAATTTATTTTAACACCAGAGGGTGTTCTTGCGACCCACATTCTCTTCTATGTTGCTATCCACAGCGCATACAGACACACTGCTGCTGTACAAGGCAGGATGGATCCGTTCTTGTTCTGTCCTGATTATTTACCATAATCAACACCGGCAAGACAGCCCATTACACACATCTGCGGGATGCAGGAGATATTCAGCGGGACAGGCCGATGCACCTTATCTTTTCCAGTCCGCAACCAGCTGTTATTCAGACTGCTACGAGCACCTTTTGAAAAGGTGCCTGATTGCGGCCTTAACAGGCGTTAGTTGGGACGTTGACAGGCGTTGATTGGAACGTCATCAGGCGTTGATTGGAAGGCGGTCAGCGCCCGGTTGCGATGCAGCCTGCCTTCTCCAACGGTTCTGACGGCTGTTTCCACCCCGGAAAAATACCGTCAGGGCGACTGCAAATGTAAAGAACTTTCAACCTTCCCATCAGGCCGGGACGCATGGAAGCGAATGCGGCATGGGACGTTCCCCGTCTGACAGAACGGACTGAAGCGGCAGATTCATCCGAGACCTGACGGCCGGCAAGGGGTCTGACGCCTGACGGCCGGGGGATGTGCGCATCGCATTAGTTAAATAATCGTAAATAATGGGTGCGGAAAACATCACCCTTATAATATAAGGTTGGAAATAAGTACCTTTGCAGTCCGATTATTATTGTGGGTACACTTAGAGCCCCGTACGGCTCGTGTTAATAGTGCTGTCTTTGGCCGGGCAGCATGGTTAGGACAAGCACGGTCGTAGAAAGAAAACGTTTTTTAGTAGTAAAATTATTAATTTTTTAGAATGGACACTTTAAGTTACAAGACTATTTCCGTCAACAAGGAAACAGCTAAGAAAGAGTGGGTCGTCATCGATGCCAGCGATCAGATTGTAGGTCGCCTTTGCTCTAAAGTAGCCAAGCTGCTTCGCGGAAAGTACAAGCCGACTTTCACTCCACACGTAGACTGTGGCGACAACGTAATCATTATCAATGCAGCCAAGGTCGTATTCTCCGGCAAGAAGGAGACAGACAAGGTCTACACACGTTATACTGGTTACCCGGGCGGCCAGCGCTTCAACACCCCTGCCGAGCTCCGCAAGCGCAAGAACGGCATCGACAGGATGATCCGCCACGCCGTAAAGGGTATGCTGCCGAAGGGCATTCTGGGTCGTCACCTGCTGGACAACCTCTATGTCATCGAAGGAACAGAACTCAACGGTCTCGAGGCACAGAAGCCAAAGGCAATTGATATTAACCAGTATAAATAATAAGGAGAAAGATGGAAGTAATAAATGCAATCGGTCGCCGCAAGAGCGCAGTAGCACGCGTTTACCTCTCTGAAGGTACCGGCAAGATCACTATCAACAAAAAAGACTTAACTGAATTCTTCCCATCAGCTATCCTGCAGTACGTGGTTAAACAGCCACTGCAGTTGCTCGGTGTAGAAGGGCAGTACGACATCAAGGCCAACCTCGACGGCGGCGGCTTCACAGGACAGAGCCAGGCTCTGCGTCTCGCCATCGCCCGCGCACTGGTCAAGATCAACGCTGAAGACAAGAAGAACCTGAAGGACCACGGATTCCTGACACGCGACAGCCGCAAGGTCGAGCGCAAGAAGCCAGGTCAGCCGAAGGCCCGCGCTCACTTCCAGTTCAGCAAGCGATAAATGGTTTGAGGTTTGAGGTTTGAGATTTGAGGTTTAAACTTTGAGTATTGAACTTTGAACTTTGAGCATTGAACTTTGAACTTTGAGCATTGAACTTTGAGCATTGAGCGTTGAATACTGAGAATTGAATACTGAGAATGGATATCAGGATTTGAGCGTTGCGATACAGCATCAGCTGATTCAGCAGCGAAACCTCAAACCTCAAACCTCAATCCTCAAATCTCAAATCAATCGGTTTAGTATCTAAACCGGCGCGATTCCTGATCGGGGGACTACCCGCCGGTTGATTCTAACAAGCCTGGCAAAGCTCATTTGCCAAGAAAGAATTAAAAAGAAAGTAAACAAGAAAAAAACAAACGAAATGTCAAGAACAAATTTCGACCAGTTACTGGAGGCAGGATGCCACTTTGGCCACCTCCGTCGCAAGTGGAACCCCGCCATGGCTCCTTACATCTTCATGGAGCGCAACGGCATCCACATCATCGATCTTCACAAGACTGTAGCCAAGATTGACGAGGCCGCAGAGGCGCTCAAGGGACTTGCCAGAAGCGGAAAGAAGATCCTGTTCGTCGCTACTAAAAAACAAGCTAAGGAAGCTGTAGCCGAGAAGGCCGCAGCGGTAAACATGCCATACGTCAACGAGCGTTGGGCCGGCGGTATGCTGACCAACTTCCCTACAATCCGTAAGGCAGTGAAGAAAATGACGAACATCGACAAGCTGATGAACGACGGAACATTCGCCAACCTCTCCAAGCGAGAGCTGCTGCAGATATCCCGCCAGCGCGCCAAGCTGGAGAAGAACCTCGGTTCCATCGCCGACCTGACCCGCCTGCCGTCTGCCCTCTTCGTAGTAGACGTCATGAAGGAGCACATCGCCGTCAAGGAGGCCAACCGTCTGGGGATTCCTGTATTCGGCATCGTCGACACCAACTCTGACCCTAAGAACATCGACCACGTCATCCCGGCCAACGACGACGCAAAGGATTCCGTAGAGGTGATCCTCACCGCCTGCTGCGATGCCATCGCAGAGGGTCTGGAGGAGCGCAAGGCTGAGAAGGCCGACGAGAAGGCCGCAGCCGAGCAGGCTGAAGAGGCTGCCGAAGCAAAGCCGAAGCGTGCTGCACGCAAGGCTGAGGAGGCTCCCAAGGCCGAGGAGGCTTCCAAGGCTGAGGAAGAAACACCAGCTGCTGAGTAACAATTGAAAACATAGTGGGCGCTGGTGAGTGCCAATGGGCTGCCGTATCCGTGCGATACATGAAGGCTCATCGTCTCTCATCAACGCCCACGATATTTAAATAACATTAGAAAGGAAAACAATAAAATGGCTGTATCTATTGAAGATATCAAGAAGCTCCGTGCCATGACCGGTGCCGGTCTGGCTGATGTAAAGAAGGCCCTCACAGAGGCTGAAGGCGATTTCGACAAGGCAAAGGACCTGCTCCGCGAGCGCGGCCTGGCTATCGCCGCCAAGCGTTCTGACCGTGAGACATCCAATGGCTGCGTCCTCGTCAAGCAGGTTGACGGCTTCGCTGCTATGGTCGCTGTCAAGTGCGAGACCGACTTCGTTGCCAACGGCAAGGACTTCATCGCACTCGTCCAGGAGATTCTGGACGCTGCCGTTGCCAACAAGTGCAAGAGCCTCGACGAGGTGAAGGCACTGAAGCTCGCCAACGGAGAGGATGCCGCTACCGCTGTCCAGCAGCGTTCCGGTGTCACGGGTGAGAAGATGGAGCTTGACGGCTATAACTTCCTGGAGGGCGGTAACGTCTCTGTTTATGACCACATGAACAAGCACACCCTTGCTACGATGGTTCAGCTCAACGAGAACAATGAGGAGGCCGGTCACAAGGTAGCCATGCAGGTGGCAGCCATGAAGCCGGTAGCCCTCGACGAGGAGTCTGTTCCACAGTCTGTCAAGGACGAGGAGTTCAAGGTTGCCGTTGAGAAGACCAAGGAAGAGCAGGTGGAAAAGGCTGTCGTAGCTGCCATCAAGAAGGCAGGCATCAATGCCAACCTCGTTGACAGCGAGGACCACATCGAGTCGAACATCAAAAAGGGCTGGCTGACCCGCGAGGAGGCTGACAAGGCGATCGAAATCCGCAAGACCGTTTCTGCCGAGAAGGCTGCCAACCTCAATGAGAACATGATCCAGAACATTGCGAAGGGTCGCCTCAACAAGTTCTTCAAGGAGAACTGCCTCATTGACCAGGAGTTCCAGTTCGGCGACGGCGACAAGCAGAGCGTCGGCGAGTGGCTGAAGGCACAGAGCAAAGACCTCAAGGTTGTTGCCTACAAGCGTTTCACACTCTCTGCTGAATAAGCCGGAGACTATCCTTCTGAGAAAAGAACAGGGAGTCGCAGGAAAGCCGTTTGGCTCCTGCGGCTCCTTTCTTTGTCAGAAGAGATAGCGGGGATAAGCGATGATAGGCGGTCATAAGCTCCCGTCATCACCCATCACCGCTTATCATCGCCTATCCCGCCTATCACCGCCTATCACCGCCTATCATCGCTTATCATCGTCCATCACCTCCCATCCCCATCCTAAAAAGCCAACACCCAATGAAGATCTTTGCAGTCGGCATGAATTACGCCGAACACAATAAAACGCAGAACGAAGCGTTATCAGGAAAGGAGACACCCGTCCTCTTCACCAAGGCCGACTCGGCCCTGCTGAAAGATGGAAAGCCCTTCTTCATCCCCGACGACCTCGGGATGATAGAATACGAGACAGAACTTGTCGTGCGCATCTGCCGGCTCGGCAAGACCATCCCCGAGCGTTTCGCCCACCGCTATTACGATGCCGTGACAGTGGGCATCGACTTCACGGCACGCAAACTGCAACAGCACCTGATGGAACAGGGAATGCCCTGGGATCTGTGCAAGGGCTTTGACGGCGCAGCCGCCTTGGGTGAATGGGTGCCGAAGGAAAGATTCCTTGATATCCAGCGGCTGCGCTTCCGGCTGGCCGTCAACGGCAGGACAGTACAGGAGGGATATACAGGCGATATGCTGTACAAAGTGGATGAAATCATCAGCTACATCAGCCGCTATTTCACCCTCAAGACGGGCGACATCCTCTATACGGGCTGTCCGTCAGGCTGCGGTCCTGTCCATATCAACGACCATCTGGAAGGATACTTGGAGGACCGGAAAGTCCTCGAGTTCAACTGCAAATAGACAACACGGAAAGCATGCAGGACAAACCTGCTGCATATGCCGACGATGAAAGGATTGTCCAACACAATGAAGAGAACATCCATTATACTCTGCTTCCTGCTGCTCATGGGCTGTATGAGACTGTCAGCCCAGCAGCAAAGATTCTTCAACCTGACGGTGGAAGACGTGACCATCGACTCCGTACTGCCCCACTTCCACTATGCCATTCCTGTGGGTGAGCAGTATGCCGACTCCGTCTACGAGCTGGAGATACGCTACCCGGAGTTCATGGACATGAGCAAGACCGACATCGAGCGATACAATGCACTGACTGCCGCCATACCACCCTCACTGCCCGAGATTCACCGCCAGATGACGGTGGAACGCAAAAAAGGCGTACTGGAAATCTCGCTCATGCCCATCGTACAGCGCAACGGCAGAAAGCAGTTTCTCGTAAGTTTCATGATAGCACTCACCTCCCGGCCCAGAACGAAGACCGCCAGCGGGAGAAAAGACCCTGCCACCCGTACAGGCGTCATGCAGGCAACTTCCGCTGCCAGCCGCTATGCGGAACACTCCGTCCTTGCCAGCGGCAAGTGGGCGAAGATACGCGTTCCGTCCAGTGGGGTGTACCAGCTGACACCGGAACTCATCCGCCGTGCAGGCTTCTCACACATGAATAAGGTGAAAGTCTATGGCTATGGAGGCAATCTGCAGGACGAAGTGCTGACAGCTGATTTCATCACTTCGCACGACGACCTGCAGGAAGTCCCCACCTATAATGCAGGCGGCAGGCGGCTCTTCTATGCCCGCGGCCCTGTCAGCTGGGAACAGAACACATCGTCCAGGAGAATCCGGAATCCTTATTCTGATTATGGCTGTTACTTCCTGACAGAGGACGACAGCGGCACACCGGCCGTCATTGCAGACAGCACGGAGTTCCTCAACAGCTTCTATCCCTCTGCCGGAGACTATCACAGTCTGCACGAGGTGGACGACTTCAGCTGGTATCACGGCGGACGGAATCTCTTCGAGAAGACACCGCTGAAGCTGAACGAGAGCAAAGTCTTCACCTTGCCCAACAAGGCACATACCGCAGCCGGCAGGCTCACCGTAGCCATCACGACAGGCACCTATGCCTCGACGGTGAAGCTGGAGACGAACGGCAGAGACCTCGGTGAAATAAGAATAGCATCCCACGACTCGTTCGACAAGGGTTATGAGGAGGTAAGAAGCTATGCACTCGACAACCTCCGCACAGTCGACAGCATCAAGATTACGACTACGGCAGGCGGTCCGGCACGGCTCGATTACATCGCCATGACCTATCCGGCACCAGCGCCGGCACCCTCGTTGAAATCGAACTTCCCGGTACCGGAATACGTCTACAACATCACCAACCAGGACCATCATGCAGACGGACCGGCCGACATGGTCATCATCATTCCGACAAGCCAGAAACTCTTGGAACAGGCCGAACGGCTGGCCGACTTCCACCGTACGCACGACAACCTTACGGTACGTATCGTTCCGGCTGACGAACTGTACAACGAGTTCTCCAGCGGAACGCCGGACGCAATGGCCTACCGCCGCTACATGAAGATGCTCTACGACCGTGCCTCCGGCAGCAGCCTGCCGAAGTCGCTCCTGCTCTTCGGCGACTGTGTATGGGACAACCGAATGCTGACCCCTGCGTGCCGCCATCTCAACCCGGACGACTATCTGCTGGCTTACGAGAGCGAAAACTCCTTCAGCGAGACCGACTGCTATGTCAACGACGGATGGTTCACACTCATGGACGACAGTGAGGGCAGCGACCTCCTGCGCCGTGACAAGGAAGACCTCGGAGTGGGACGCTTCCCGGTGACGACCGTAGCGGATGCCAGAACCTTGGTGGACAAAACCATCCGCTATGCCGAAAACAAGAACGGCGGCAGCTGGGAAAACACAATCATGTTCATGGGTGACGACGGCAACAACAACCTGCACATGACAGATGTCAACGAGACCGCCGAGACCATCATGTCAGCCTATCCCGACTATCAGGTGAAGAAAGTGATGTGGGATGCCTACACCCGTGTGTCGTCTGCAACAGGCAACACTTATCCCGAGGCAAGCAGCATCATCAGGCAGCAGCAGGAACAGGGAGCACTCATCATGGACTATGCCGGCCATGGCAAGGAGGATCAGATCTCCCATGAAGCAGTGCTCCGGCTGACCGACTTCGCCGGCTTCACCAATGCCAACCTGCCGTTATGGATTACCGCCAGCTGCGACATCATGCCTTTCGATGCCACCATGCCGACCATCGGCGAGACGGCCATGCTGAATGCGAAGGGAGGGTCGGTGGCATTCTGGGGAACGACCCGCACGGTATATGCCTACTACAACAAAGCCATCAATACGGCTTTCCTCCGCCATGTGCTGAGCTTTACGGACGGCAGACCGACCACCCTGGGCGAGGCCCAGCGGCTGGCGAAATGCGAACTGATCAATGCCAACAGCGACCTCACGCCGAACAAACTACAGTACGCTCTCCTCGGCGACCCTGCCCTCTCGCTGAACCTGCCTACCCTTCAGGTCAAGGTGGAGACCATCAACGGACGGACACCGGACACATCCAACCCGATAACTCTCAAAGGCGGATCCATCGTGAAGGTAAAAGGCCATATAGCCAAGGACGGTGAGAAACAGACCGACTTCAACGGACTGCTCACAGCTACCGTACGTGACACAAGAGAACTGATTACCTGCAAGAAGCAGGAAGAGACGGCAGAAAAGGCTTTCACATTCTACGACCGGCAGAAAATGTTGTACAACGGAACGGACAGCATCCGCAGAGGTGAGTTCACCTTCACCTTCGCCCTGCCGCGAGACATCAATTACACTTCAGGCACCGGACTGATGAATCTCTCGGCCATCAACGCCGCACACACGCTCATGGCCCAAGGGCACGAAGAGGGCTTCAGCATCGACGGGTCAGAGACTGTCTACAACGACTCCATCGGCCCGTCCATCTACGCCTATCTCAACACACCGTCCTTTGCGGACGGCGGCGAAGTCAACAGCACGCCATACTTCTTCGCACAGATTACCGACAAGGACGGCATCAATGCGTCCGGCAACGGCATAGGACACGATATGCAGCTGACAATCGACGGCAAGCTGACGCAGACCTATGTCCTGAACGACAACTTCCGATACGACTTCGGCAGCTACACATCCGGCTCGACGGGATACAGCCTGCCGGAACTCTCCGAAGGACACCACACCCTCCAGTTCCGTGCATGGGACATCCTGAACAACCCGTCGACCGTCACGCTCCACTTTAAAGTCGTCAAGGGTCTGGCCCCGGAAATCTACAGTGTCAACGCATCGAAGAACCCGGCTACCACGGAGACGACCTTCATCGTGGCACACAACTACGTCGGCTCCAACGTGGATGTCGACATCGAAGTCTTCGACATGAGCGGCCGTCTGCTCTGGCACCGGGCTACGTCAGGAGCGGCATCAGGCAATGCCATCACGGCCGACTGGGACCTGACGGTCGACAGCGGGAAACGCCTCCACACCGGGGTCTATCTCTATCGTGTGCGGCTCAGCAGCGACGGAGCAACGAAGGTGTCCAAAGCCAAGAAACTCATCATCCTGGACAATAAATAAAGCAGGGATGACGTTACAACCCATGAGACAATGCCGAAGGAGGAAGGCGATCCGCACCTCTCCGCCCAGACACCGTCTCATGGATTTTCATTTAGCAACAAGCAACCCAAGTAAAGAATGAATAAGACACTCCGTACCGTCCTCTTCTCGGCAACGGTACTTTCCGCTTCCGCCGCCTTTGCGCAGGACAGCAAGAAGGATATGTTCAATCCTGTCAATACGGCAGTGACCTCGCAGACCATTGCGCCTGATGCCCGTTCGGCCGGCATGGGAGATGTCGGTGCGGCCACCGATCCGGACGTGAACTCACAGTACTGGAACCCGGCCAAGTACCCTTTCACCATTTCCCGCGCCGGTGTCTCACTGAACTACACGCCCTGGCTGCGCCAGCTGGTGAACGACATCGACCTCGCTTACCTCGCCGGTTACTACCGCATCGGCGACTACAGTGCCGTGTCCGCCTCCATGCGCTACTTCTCCCTGGGTGAGGTGACGACCGACGACGGAACAATGACCATCAATCCCTACGAGATGTCATTGGACGTGGCTTATTCCCTGATGCTCAGCGAGCACTTCTCGCTCGGCGCCGCTGTACGCTGGATCTATTCCGACCTGACCTACAGCTACAAGGACGACACTTCACCGGGTTCCGCCTTTGCCGCCGACCTGTCGTGCTATTACCAGAACTACATCAACGTCGGTGAGCGGGAGTGCCAGCTGGGACTGGGCATGAACATCTCCAACATCGGATCAAAGATCACCTTCGGCGGCGACAACCGGTCGGAATTCATCCCGACCAACCTCCGGCTGGGAGCTTCGCTGATGGTTCCCATCGACGAGTTCAACCGTTTCACCATCGCCGCCGATGCCAACAAACTGCTCGTTCCGACCTATCCGAAGCGCAATGCCGACGAGTCGCAGGTCGATTACGACAACCGCCTGCAGAAGGATTACTATGATGTCTCGTCCATATCGGGTATCTTCAAGAGCTTCGGTGATGCGCCCAACGGGTTCTCCGAAGAGATGCAGGAGATACAGTGGAGCGTCGGTGCGGAATATACCTACAATGACAAGTTCTCCCTCCGGGCCGGTTATCACAATGAAAGTGAGAACAAAGGCAACCGCAAGTACTTCACCGTCGGTGCCGGTTTCAAGATGAACGTCTTCTCCCTCGATGCCGGCTACGTCATCGCGACGGCCAAGAACAACCCACTCGACCAGACCCTCCGCTTCTCTCTCTCGTTCGACATGGACGGCATCAAAGATCTCTTCAAGAGGAAGTAAGGTCACCTCCGACCATCACCCATCACCGCTTATCATCACCCATCACCGCTTATCATCGCCCATCACAGCCCATCCCCCCCCCAATCCTCATGCAGAACTCCCAATCCCCCTCCATCCCATCCTTCCGCGTCGGCATGGGATACGACGTACACCGCCTCGTTGAAGGACGCGGCCTCTACCTCGGCGGCATCAAGATCGAACACAGGCTCGGGCTGCTCGGTCACAGCGATGCCGACGTGCTCATCCATGCCATCTGCGACGCACTGCTCGGTGCTGCCAATCTGCGCGACATAGGCTATCACTTCCCCGACACAGCCGCTGACACGCTGGACATGGACTCGAAGGTCATCCTCGGAAAGACCATCAGGCTCCTTGCAGAAAAGGGGTTTCGTGTGGGCAACATCGATGCTACCGTATGCGCTGAACGGCCGAAAATCAATCCGCACATCCCGGCTATGTGCAAATGTTTAGCTGAGATTATCGGCTGCGACCCTGATGCCGTCTCCGTCAAAGCCACCACCTCCGAGCGGATGGGCTTCGTCGGACATGAAGAGGGAATGGCGGCCTATGCCGTCTGCCTCATCGTGAAGGACTGATCCGAAACAGACAGCAGGCATTTCCAACAAGAAGGCAGGCAGCCTACCCACAGCAGCCCCCTCTCATTCTTTTCCCGATAAAGGGAGAGGAAGAGAGGGGTCTGCTGTGGGTAGGCTGCCTGCCTTCTGTCTGTCCGGCCCGCCGGTCATCCGGCACGGCATCCTGCTATCCTTTCGCTTTCAGAATCAGCCGGAGGCTCTGTTTGTAATTCAGATAGTTCCACACCCAGTTGAGCAGGATGAACGCCTTGTTCTTCACGCCGAGGATGGAACGCAGATGAACGACGAGCCACAGCACCCAGGCCGCGAAGCCGCCGAACTTCCGGCCGCCGATTTCCGCAACGGCATGGTTACGTCCGATGGTCGCCATCACGCCGAGGTTTCTGTACTTGAAGGGCTTTTCCTCTCCGCCGCATTGCAGGGACTTGAGGTTCTCCGCCACGGTCTTCGCCTGCTGCATGGCCACCTGAGCCAGCTGCGGATGGCCGAGCGGATACTCCTCATCGCCTTCTATCAGGCTCTGGTCGCCGATGGCAAAGACATCCTGCACACCCTTCACACGACAGAACCGGTCGGTGAGAATCCTGCCCGCATGGCCGATGCTCTCCGCCGGCAGCCCCTCAACGGTGTTCGCACAGATGCCGCTCACCCAGATGACCGTCCGGGCAGGAATCTCCAGACCGGCACTCGTCTTCAGAATCCCGTCTTTGTATTCCGTCGCAAACTGCGGCTGACGGATGTGCACGTGCAGTGCCTTCAGATCGCGCTCGGCACGTGCCGACGAGACCGGATCCATGGCGGCAAGGAGGCGTTTGCCCGCATTGACGAGGTAGATGTGCATCTGCGAGGAATCCAGGTCGGGGTAATCCCGGGCGATGATGTTCTTCTTCATCTCCGCCACAGCCCCCGCAATCTCTACCCCCGACGCACCGCCTCCGACGACCACGATGTTCATCAGCGCCTGCCTGCGCGCAGGGTCTTCCTCTGTCTCCGCCTTTTCAAGATTCCGCAGGATGGTGTTGCGCAGCTGCATGGCCTCGCTAACGGACTTCATGGGGAGCGTGGTGGCCTCGATTTCCTTGTTGCCGAAGAAGTTTGTCCGGGCACCTGCCGCCAGTACAAGGTAGTCGTAGTGGATGTCGCCTACGGAAGTCACGACCGTCTTCCCGGCCGCATCCACCGCTTTCACCTCCGCCATCCGGAAGAAGAAGTCCTTGTGTCCCTGGAAGAGACGGCGGAAGGGGAAGGAGATGCTGCTCGGTTCGAGACCGGCGGAAGCCACCTGATAAATCAATGGAGGGAACTGATGATAGTTGTTCTTGTCGACCAGGACCACCTGGAAGTCACCGCCGGCCAGCTTGAAAGCCAGCTCCAGCCCTCCCAGGCCGCCGCCTACGATGACGACCCTCTTCTTTTCCGTACGTTCGATGTTTGCTTTCATTATCCCTGCTGTATATAATATGCTGTTCTATATATATGTTTCCTGTATGCGACACAGAAAATACTGTGCCAAAGTCGTTTCCCGGTACGGATGTTCCCGACCCATCGGGAATCTTGTTCCCAGGGCTTGGGAATCTTGTTCCCAAAGCTTGGGAATGTCGTTCCCGAAGCCCGGGTGTCCCGCCTTCCGTGTCACTCGTAGATCAGTGTCGTCAGCCGCTCCTGCGGGAAGAGCTCGCACGCCACCGCCTGCACCTCGTCTGCCGTAACGGCATCAATGTCACGGAAAAGAGCCGTGATGTCCTTCTTCCAGCCATAGTGCAGGAAGCCCTTCCCGAAGTCAAGAGCAAGGTTCTCCCGGTTGTCGCAGGCAATGCCGATCTGCCCCTTGATCTGCTGCCGGGCGACAGCCAGCTCGTCATCGGTAAGGGGAACGGACATGAAGCGGTCGAGCTCCATGCGGGCAAGACGCATGCACTCGTTGACATCGCCGGCATCACAGCCGAAATAGATGCTCCAAACACCTGTCGTGGAATAGTTCACCATCGTGCTCTCCACCGTATAGACGAGTCCCCGCCGCTCGCGGAGTGCGAGGTTCAGCCGTGCGCTCATGCCCGGACCGCCGAGGATGTTGTTCAGCAGATAGAGTGCCATGCGCCGCCGGTCGTGTACACAATAGGCACGGTTGCCGACCATCACGTGCGCCTGATGGGTATGCCTGTCTGTCCTGACCGTCTGCGGGCGGTAGCTGCCCAAGGCCGGACGGATCGTCTCCCCGTCGCCGACAGGTCCGCCGAAACCGGTCACATTCGTGCCGTTCGCTTCGGCCAGAAGACGGAGGAGGGCGTCAAAGTCGATGTCTCCGTAGGCAAAGAAGACGGCATTCTCCGGGCGGTAATGCCTGCGGGTGAAGCGGAGGGCATCCGCCGTAGTGAACTTCCTCACGCGGTCCGCCGTCCCGAGGATGTTGTGCCCAAGGGGGTGACCGCCGAAGACGAGGTTCTCAAAGTCGTCGTAGATCAGCTCCGCCGGACTGTCGTTATACGACTCTATCTCGTCGCAGATGACTTCTGCCTCCTTGTCGATTTCCTTCTGGGGATAGACACTGTGGAAGACGATATCCGTCAGCAAGTCCACCGCACGGCCGACATGCTCTTTCAGAATCGCCGCATAGTAAACAGTATCCGCCTTGGTGGTGAAGGCATTGAGTTCTCCGCCCACCTCTTCGAGACAGTTGATGACCTCCAGTGCCGAACGCCGCGCCGTCCCTTTGAAACTGACGTGTTCGCAGAAGTGGGCGATTCCCTCTTCACCGGGCTGTTCGCTGGCCGACCCGGCGTTCACCTGGTAACCGCAATAGACCACCGGAGAGACCGAAGGCAGAGCGATGATGCGCAGTCCGTTGCCGAGGGCTGCCGTCTGGTAATTCGTCATAAGGTGCAAAATTAAGAAAAAAGAGCGAAAGGGAGCAGACTTTGCTGCCCAAAGAAAAAAGAACCTGATTCTTTTTGTAGTCCGCCCGATTTACACTATATTTGCACAACAAAAGCAGACACAACATAAGTCACAGTAAAATGCGGAAAGTTATAGGTATCGGCGAGACCGTACTGGACATCATCTTCAAAGACAACAGGCCTCTCGAGGCCGTACCGGGAGGCTCTGCCTTCAACGCCATCACGTCGCTGGGCCGCTGCGGGGTCAATGCGTCGTTCATCTCCGAGGCCGGCAACGACCACGTCGGAAAGTACATCATCGGCTTCCTGAAAGACAACGGGGTCAATACCGACAACGTGGCGACCTTCCCCGACTCAAAGTCGCCTGTGTCGCTGGCGTTCCTCAACGAGAAGAATGACGCCGAGTACATCTTCTACAAAGATCACCCGCACGACCAGCTGGAGTTCACCTACCCGGACATACAGCCCGATGACATCGTGCTTTTCGGCTCGTTCTATGCGGTAAACCCGGTCATCCGGCCGCAGCTGGTGGGACTGCTCGACTATGCACGGTCGCATGGAGCCATCATCTACTACGACGTCAACTTCCGCCCGGCGCACAAGGACGAAGTAATAAGGATCACGCCTAACCTGATAGAGAACCTTGACTATGCCGACATTGTCCGCGGCAGTCACGAAGACTTTGCGACACTCTACAGGAAAGAGGATGCCGACAAGGTCTACAATGCGGAAATCTCCTTCTACTGCCGGCAGTTCATCTACACCCACGGCAGCCGGCCGGTAGAGGTGCGCGGCGGCAAGAACATAAAGAAGGCTTATCCTGTACCCGACACGGAGGTCGTCAGCACGATCGGTGCCGGCGACAACTTCAATGCCGGTTTCATCTTCGGAATGCTGAAGCAGGGCATCACACGGGCCGACCTCGACAGCGGGCTGAGCGAGGAGCAGTGGGACGGACTCATCGCAAGTGCCCTGGCTTTCTCGGCCGATTGCTGCAAGGACATCTTCAACTATGTCAGCAAGGAGTTCGGAGAGAGGATGAAAGGGTAGAAGGCATCGGAAGTGAAAGGAACCGGGAGGGGTGAAAGGCATCGAGCCGACAGTGCCGCAGGATGCAAGTCCGACAGGAACATACGCAAAAGGGCCAGTCGGCTTTCACACCCCCAATCTCTCTGAATCCTTCCGCAGCTTCTTCAACTGCTCCAACTCCTCCTCCCAATAAAGAACCAAACCCAATATAAAAATGATAGAAATTGCCAATAAAGTTTATTACGTAGGTGTCAACGACCGCAACAAGGCGCTCTTCGAGGGATTGTGGCCGTTGCCTTACGGCGTCAGTTACAATTCTTACCTCATCGACGACGAGAAGGTATGCCTCATCGACACGGTAGAAGTAGACTTCTTCGTCCAGTTCATCGAGAATCTCCGTGAGGTTCTGGGCGACCGTCAGATCGACTATCTCGTCATCAACCACATGGAACCTGACCACTCCGGTTCGCTGGCGCTGCTGAAGAGGTACTATCCCAATATCCAGGTCATCGGCAACAAGAAGACCTTTGACATGATGGCAGGCTTCTACGACATCAAGGACAACACGACAGAGATGAAGAACGGCGAGGAACTTCCGCTGGGCAGCCATACCCTGCAGTTCTTCATGACACCGATGATCCACTGGCCGGAGACGATGATGACACTCTGCAAAGGCGAGGTGTCGCACCTCTTCACAGGCGACGCCTTCGGCTGCTTCGGCGCATTGAACGGCGGTTTCATCGACCAGGAGATCGATACCGACTGGGCATGGCCGGAGATGGTGCGCTACTATTCCAACATCGTCGGCAAGTACGGCACACCGGTCCAGAACGCACTGAAGAAGCTCGCCGGCATCCACATCGACTACATCTGCTCCACCCACGGACCGGTATGGCACAAGTATGTGGACAAGGTCATCAGCCTGTACGACCGTATGTCGAAGTACGAAACGGATCCGGGACTGGTCATCTGTTACGGCACGATGTACGGCAACACGGAGCGCATGGCAGAGCAGATCGCCCGTTCGGCATCCCTCGCCGGCGTAAAGGACATCCGCCTGTACAACGTCTCCAAGACCCATCACAGCTACATCCTGCAGGACATCTTCCGCTTCCGCGGCCTGATTGTGGGCGCTCCTACCTACAATGCCGGCCTTTACCACGAGATGGACGTGCTGCTCCAGGAGGTTGCCAACCGCGACATCAAGCACCATCTCATCGGCTGGTTCGGCTCTTATTCGTGGGCTTCAAAGGCGGTCGCCGCCATCGGTGAATGGAACGAGAACCGTCTCCACTTCGAGAAGGTGGGCGAGCCGGTAGAGATGAAGCAGGCCCTCACGCCGGCCATCAAGGACGAGTGTACACGCCTGGGGCGTGAGATGGCAGCCAGACTCTTGGAAGGACAGGCATGAACATAGCTGTATTCTGCTCGGCAAACAACGACATCGATCCTGATTACTTCCGTGCTGCGGAAGAGCTGGGACGGTGGATCGGCGAGAACGGACACGTCCTTGTCTACGGTGGCGGCAACAGCGGACTGATGGAATGTGTCGGCAAGGCGGTGCATGAAGCCGGCGGACGCACCATCGGTGTCGTTCCCCGTATCATGGAGGAAGGACGCAGAGTGAGCGGTTATGTGGATGTAGAGATTCCCTGTGAAGACCTCAACGACCGCAAAGCCATCATGATGGAGCGGGCTGATGTGTTCCATGCGCTGCCCGGCGGTGTAGGAACACTCGATGAAATCTTCACCGTAGCAGCCTCCGCCTCCATCGGTTATCACCGCAAGAAGATAGTCCTCCACAATGTAAAAGGATTCTGGAACAGTCTGGTCGACCTGCTGGACGACCTGCAAAGACACGGCATGACACGTGGCGATTACCACGATTCCATCGAGATAAAGGACGCATAGGAATGTCCGCCCCAAGGCCGTACAGACCGGAAAAGGGCGGCATGACGGCCCGTCTGGACGGCATCGCCCAGCATATTGTCCAGCAATTCACAGAACGGAAAAGGAGGGTGTGTCAAAATGCAAATTAATAACTTGACAACCTTCAAACTATAAGCAGGTTTTCCTAAAAGCAAAGAAAAGACCATTTCTTTACTCAAAATCGAGTACAGAAATGGTCATTTTTAATGAATTGTCTCAAACTGCAAGATGATCAAAATGGTATTTGCATTTTGACACACCCTCATAAGCCATGGTCTTTTACAGCGCCTTCAGACTGATGGCGAAGCCGCCGCCGCGTGCTTCCCAGAGCCTGAGGACATCGCCCTTCTTCACCGTACGCTTGGTAATGGCGTATGCGCTCGGGTTCTTCTCGTAGTCGGCATCCTTGCCATCGGCATAGATCGTCGCCTCATATTTGCGCCCCTTGTCGAGGAAGTCGAGCCGGATTGTACTCTGGCGGGCAGCCAGTCCGGTCTTGCCGCCTACAAACCAGTTGTCCGTCCCTTTGGCCTTGCGGGCTACGGTGACGTAGCGTGCCGGTTCGGCCTCCAGGTAACGGCTGTCGTCCCAGTCGCAGGCTACGTCCTTGATGAACTGGAAGGCATCGTTGTACTTCCGGTAGTTCTCCGGGAGGTCGGCTGCCATCTGCAGCGGACTGTACATCGTCACATAGAGGGCGAGCTGTCCGACAAGCGTGGTGTGTACATAGCTCTTGTTGTCGCACCAGGCAGAGAGCCGTGTCTCAAGGATACCCGGCGTGTAGTCCATCGGGCCGCCCTGCAGACGGGTGAACGGGAGGATGACCGTATGATTGGGGTCGCTGCCGCCGAATGCTTCATACTCCGTGCCCCGTGCCGACTCGTTGCCGACGAGGTTCGGCCATGTACGGCAGAGACCGGTAGGGCGTGTCGCCTCGTGTGCGTTCACCATGATGTGATGTCTGGCAGCCTCCTTGACGACATGGAGATAATGGTTGTTCATCGACTGCGAATAGTGATGGTCGCCGCGCGGGATGATGTCGCCCACATAGCCGGTCTTCACGGCGTCATAGCCGTATTTGTTCATCAGGTTGAACGCCTCCTCGAGGTGACGTTCATAGTTGAGCGCACTGGAAGAGGTCTCGTGGTGCATGAGCAGTTTCACACCCTTCGAGTGGGCATACTCGTTCAGAGCCTTGAGGTCGAAGTCAGGATAAGGCGTGACGAAGTCGAACACGTCCTGCTTCCAGTGGCCGAACCAGTCCTCCCAGCCGATGTTCCAGCCTTCCACCAGCACCTCCTGCATTCCGTTGGCCGCAGCGAAGTCGATATACTTCTTCACGTTGGCAGTATTCGCCGGATGGCGGCCGTTGGGCTTGGCGTGTGCATAGTCGGTCTGCCCGAGCTTCACGGAACCGAACTCATCCGTATAGGCCCACGGCTTGCCGCCTGCTATCATCTCCCACCACACACCGCAGTACTTGGTGGGATGAATCCAGGAAGTGTCCTCGATCTTGCAGGGTTCGTTGAGGTTGAGGATAAGGTTGCTTGCCAGCATATCCCGCGCATCGTCGCTTACCATCACCGTACGCCATGGGGTCTCGCAAGGTGTCTGCATAAATCCTTTCAGACCTGTCGCATCAGGCGTGAGCCACGACTCGAAGGTCATCGTTTTGTCGTCGAGGTTGAGGTGCATAGTAGCATAATCAGCACATGCCGCCTCGTGGATGTTGATGTACAGACCGTCGGCAGACTTCATCTGCAAGGAGGTCTGGACACCTGTCTCCGAGAACACGTCAACGGAGGAGTTGCCCCAGTTCACGGCATCATGGAAGCGCGAACGGATTTCCGACAGCTTCGACTCCTGTGTCTCCTGCTCCTGCGTGTCATAGTCGCCGGGGAGCCACCAGGCGGTGTGGTCGCCGGCCATGGCAAACTGCGTATGCTCCTCCTTGATGATAAAATAGTTCAGCTCCGGCTGCTGCGGGAACTCATAGCGGAGTCCCATGCCGTCGTCGTAGACGCGGAAGCGGATGACGATGTCGCGCCTGCTGGAAGGCTGGCTGAGGTCTACCTCCAGCTCGTTGTAGTGGTTGCGGATGGTAGCCGTCTCGCCCCATACCGGCTTCCATGTCTCGTCGAAAGCAGTCGTCCGGGTGCCGGTCTTCTCAAAACCGTCCATGAGGCTGGTCTCTTTCATTCCTTTGCTGGCATGTTTGTCCTTGGCAAGCTCCAGTCCCAAATGCGAAGGTTTCACGACAGCCTTACCTTTGTAAGTCATCTCGTAGGTCGGCACACCGTTCCCTGTCAGCGAGAAGGTCACGGAGATATTGCCGTCCGGAGACTTCACGGTCTGCGCACCGGCAATGTCTGCCATCCCCATCAGTAGCCCCAGAAGGGCAATGTAGGTTTTCTTCATTGTTCTGTTAAAGTATAATATGGATACCAATGTTTAAGTTCGATGATATGCAAATTTAGATAAAATCTCTGGAATACAGGCCGGTTTTATAGAGGAATTTATATAAAGTTTCTGAATTATCAGCCTGTTTTATGGAGGATAGACGACAAGGAACACGAAGGAGAGAAAGGAACGGCCATCAAGTCACCGATTTTAGCCGGATTATACATCACCCACCCTCTTCATCCACCGCCCCCTGCCGCCTCCCTCGGAGTGCCCAGGGGAAGTTCCTGTCCCCGCCCCGGTTCGGGGAGCCCCTGTCCCCGCCCTCGGCCTGGGGCGGCTCCTGTGCCATCGGAAAAAGATTCTTCCGGAATACGGAATGACAAAGTAAGCCAGCTACATCATAAGGCATACGGAGGACAGGACGGCGGAATGACAGAATAATGGCTACCCTTTTGCCCTTTTACCTTTTCACTTCTCCAACAGCTCCCTGCCTCCGTGTGATATTTCATTAAATTCATCAACGCACGAGAAACGAACCTCATCTCTCCCAATTCCTGAAGACCAAAAAAATCACCCGCGACAAAATAAGCAGCCTTTCTTTCCGTTTCTACATTATATGATAAGAAAACCCTATTCATTCACTAACAAATTGAAAGTATGAAAGTAAAAGGACTAAAGTCAATGGTCGTCCTCCTGGCAGGAGCGACCCTCATGAGCTCCTGCGTAGGCTCATTCGCCTTGTTCAACAAGCTCGCAAAGTGGAACAAGCATGCAACGAAATCCAAGTTCCTCAATGAGATCATCTTCCTGGTCATCTCCCCGGCCTACGCAATCTGCAGTGCCGCCGACATGTTCGTCCTCAACACCATTGAGTTCTGGACAGGCGACAACCCCGTTGCCAACCGTGTGGGCAAGACCCGTAACATCAAGGGCGACGACGGGCTGATGTATGCCGTGAAATACCTGGAGAACGGCTACCAGATCACCAAACCGGACGGAAGCGTATTCTATTTCACTTACAACAAGCAGGAGAACACATGGTACATGAATGCTGAAGGACAGGAAAAGAAAGTGCTCCATTTCAATGGCGACGGATCCGTAAAGGCCTTCCTGAGCAACGGTCTGACAGCTGACGTCACACCCGATGCAGCAGGTGTCTACGAGGTACGGCAGATGCAGGCCGGCACAAGCTACTTCATGGCAAGGAGATAACAGCGTCTCCTCTGACCGGCGTGGGGCATCAGGTATCCCGGTGACTGACCGGACATCGGGCCAGGACGGATACCTGATCCCCCGCCGGTTTATCGCCGGCTACAATTGAAAGACCGGCGGCCGGATCCGGACACCCTGTCCCGGCGGTCCGGGGACACCGGATTGAAGGCGGAAAAGAAATCTGTTCTGTCATAATAATTTACCACCGCCAGTCAGAAACAGAAGGAACGGAACGACAGCCTCCGTCCACCTTCCGTCTGACCATGCTAAACACCTTTCCAACGAGAGAAAAGCACATTCCAAGACATCAGCAACCTGTTTGTAATCAGACAGATAGAATGTTCTCTGGCAAGAGGTGCCCAGTTGCGTTGCAAGTGGGCGTTAGTTGGCTTGCAAACAAGCACCGCTTAAAACGCTATCGGGCGTTGATTGGAAGCCAAGTGACCAACGGTTACGATACAGTCCATCGCATTCTGCCATTCCGGGAATGGTCAGGATGCACGGAACGGAGGGTTTCACAGCCTGCAATCGTAAAGTAAATTCATCAAAGAAACAGCCATTGAGGATTTCCCAGACAGGCTGTCTTCCGGAGGGATGCACCCTTCCGGCCGCCGCACGTGCAGGCGTATTCTTCCCCTCTCATTGCATGTATGTCAACAAAGCAGGTTCTCCGCATGAACTGTGGCAGTACAACCCACCGGAAAATTAGGCTGACAATGCTTGCATATCTGAAAGAAACAGGCTATCTTTGCTGAAACAAAGTTACCTGTCGGATGATGAGACAATATTTCTATCTGGCTCTCCTTGCCCTCCTTCTCACGGCCTGCACGGCAGACAACGGGAAGAAATACGTGATCGGTGTCTCACAGTGTTCGGAAGACATCTGGCGTGACAAGCTCAACAGCGAGCTGGTCATGAGTACTTACCAGCATGACAACGTTGTCCTGAAATTCGCTTCCGCCAATGACGACGACCGGCTGCAGGAAAAGCAGATCAGCCGCTTCGTCAAGGAGGGGGTCGACCTGCTGATCGTCTCGCCCAACCAGATACATACCATCTCTTCCGTCATCGACAAGGCCTATGACAGGGGAATCCCTGTCATCCTGTTCGACCGCAAGACCGACTCGAAGAAGTACACGGCCTTTATGGGAGCTGATAACTATGAGGCTGGGCACGAGATGGGACAGTTCATAGCGCAACAGCTCAATGGTAAGGGAAATGTTGTTGAGATAGGCGGACTGAAGGGGTCCTCGCCTTCCATTGAGCGTGAACGTGGCTTTACGGACGCCATGAAGGCTTATCCCGGTATTCGGATTGTAGACCGTCGTTATGCCGACTGGCTGAAGAATCGTGGCGAAGCCGTTATGGACAGCATTCTCGGGCAGGACATGGAGATTGATTATGTCTTTGCACAGAATGACCGTATGGCTGTCGGTGCCCTGCAGGCAGCGGAGAAGCATGGGGTGAAGGACTTGAAGTTTGTCGGTATTGATGCCCTTCCCGTTCCTGGTGGTGGTATGGAGAGCGTGCGTGATGGCAGACTGATGGCTTCCTATATCTATCCAACCCGTGGCGACCTCGTCATGCAGCTGGCATTGAACATCTTGGAAAAGAAGCCCTACAAGCGTGACAACTACCTGAAAGGCACACTTGTGACGAGCAATAATGCCAATGCCCTGCTCCTTCAGAATGAGGAAATCATGAAGCAGACAGCACGGCTTCAGTCGCTGCATGGCAAGGTGGACAATTATCTGGCACAGTATAACCACCAGAAGGTCTACCTCGTTCTCTTCAGCATCATCGTTTTGCTGCTCGTGGGTATCATGATCTACGTCTACCGGACCATCGTTGCACGGCATCGGATAGAGGAAGAAACTGTTGCAGCCAAGCTGCAGTTCTTTACCAATATCAGCCATGAACTGCGCACACCGCTGACACTGATTGCTGATCCTGTTGACTATATCATCCATGACAGCAACCTGAATGCACAGCAGAGGGATATGCTTCAGATAGTCCAACGTAATGTGGCTGTGCTGACCCGTTTGGTCAGTGAGATTCTCGACTTCCGTAAGGTGCAGAACGGACAGATGAAACTCCATCTGTCTGACTTCGATCTTGCGGAGTGTATGCAGCAGTGGATTGGACTTTTTGCTATCTCTGCACAGAAGAAGAACATCAGCCTGCAGCTTGATGCCCCGGAGGCTCTATCCATGCGTGCCGACCATGACAAACTGGAGCGTATCTGCTATAACCTCTTGACCAATGCAATGAAGTACACGCCCAACGGGGGCAGGATTACCTTTGCTGCATCCGTGGAAGGAGACAAGGTAAGGATAACGGTAAGCGACAACGGTATAGGTATTGCGCACGACGAACAGCCCTATATCTTCAATAGGTTCTATCAGACAAAGAATGCGGAACATGGAACTGGAATCGGGCTGGCACTTGTCAAGGCGTTCACTGAACTGCATCATGGACAGGCAACGGTGGAAAGCAGGGAGGGAGAAGGCAGCAGATTCATCATTACCATGCCGCTCCATCAGGCAGGAGAATTGAGCAGCTCAAGGTCGGAACAGGCTTTTTCGCCTGTCGTTGAGACGGTTGCAGATGAGGATGTGCCTAATCAGGCACGCCATATTGACGACCTTGTGCTGCCCGATGAGGCTGCTCGTCCCGAGGTGCTGGTCATTGATGACAACAGCGACATCCGTGCCTATCTCCGCACAGCACTATCATCTATATATAAGGTGAGCGAAGCCATTGATGGTAAGAGCGGACTGGAAATGGCAAGGCGGATAGTACCCGACCTTATCATCTCCGACATCATGATGCCAGTCATGGATGGACTGGAGTTCTGCAGTCAACTGAAACAGGACAAAGCCATCAGTCACATCCCTGTCATCCTGCTCACTGCCCGTAGTCTTGACGATCAGCGTGTCGAGGGGTATGAGCATGGTGCTGATGCCTATATATCCAAACCTTTCTCCCTCCGGCTGCTTCTTTCGCGTATTGACAACCTCATCCAGAGTAGGAGGAAACTCAGCCAGCTGTTCTCAAACAGCGATGAAAACGATGTTTTGGAGAAATTGTCGAACGAAACAGACAAGACTTTCATCACCCAGCTGCGCAAGATAATTCAGGATAATCTTGGTGACAGCGAGCTCAGTGTAGAGAGAATCGGCGATGAAATCGGGCTTTCCCGCGTCCAGCTCTATCGCAAAGTAAAGGCTCTGACAGGTCATTCTCCTGTTGAAATGCTCCGTAAAGCCCGCCTCATGCGTGCCCGTCATCTGCTCCAGACAACCGAGAAATCGGTGTCTGAGGTGGCGTATGCTGTAGGTTTCTCCACCCCAAGTTACTTCTCAAAGTGCTATAAGGAGGAGTTTGACTTGCAGCCTGCACAGGAACGATAACGACCATATTCAGCCACATATAACAAAACGTTCACAGGATAGAACGTATGTTTCGCAGACACAATATTTGCAGTCTATGAACGAATTTTACCTCACACTATTAATCTTTCAATGTACTTTTGCAGCGTAGTCAGTTACCTAAAATAAAGAAGAGACTGCAATTTAGAATATTCATCTTACTAAACAATTTAATTATGGTCAACTTTTATCATCTTTCATTACGCTTAGGTGCGTTATTGTTAGCTACTTTGCCTGCTTTCTCTATTGTCAGTGCTCAGGATGACAACAGTAACAAGAAGGATAACGGGAATAAGGAAGAGAGCAATCGTAACGTGATGTTGAACGCTGCCAGTGCCAACGGTCCACGTGAGATACAGATTGGTCTGCCTTCTGCTGATGTCAATGTGCTTGAGAACGGTTTGCCGGTTACCTATGCAACCAATCCCCGCAGCGTCAATTCTCTTTGGCGTGGCGATGCCAGTTTGAGCCATCAGGGCTTATTGAAGATAGCCGAGACAGCTATTACAACTGGTAATATCGGTTATGCGGTCAACTCTTTTACACAGTTGGGACAGGATGGTTTTCACGGAACACTCAACTATAAGACCAATCATTTCGGCTTGCAGGAAATGTCGTTGAACCTGAATGGTTCGTTCGGAAAAGGCTGGTATTATAGCGGAAGCATATACCAGGACAGCGATCCAGGAACGTTCAAGATTAAAAGTTCGCAGAACCAAGACCGCACACAGATTTACAAGGCAGCCATCACGAGGCGTTATGCTGGTAATAAAGGCGAGCTTACGGCTATGTACAGTTATAGTAACAGCCATCCTGTCTACACCTACGCCACACAGTCGGCACCGTTTATCTACGTTGGTGACGGTAGCGTGAAGGAATATGGCGACTTCAAGCTCGGTACGACATCCTATCTGCCAGTGGACGCAAACATTACCTATCGGGATATGCGTGACGGTCAGTTGAAGAGTACCTCCCTCTATGATGCTATCGCTAATCGCAGTAGTCAGATTTCATTGATGAACAACTACGATTTCGGTAACGGACTCTCTTGGAAGGCAATGGCACGCTTTGATCATGGTCATGCAGCTTTGGTTTATCAGACTCCGATGTCGCTGATTAATACGAAAGCACCAGGTTTCGTCAACAATTATATGCAGTATGGTATTGATGGAAGTCAGTCGCTTTATAATGGTGAGTATGTCCAGACCCGTATGTCCTGTCTGAACTCTGGTGATATCAACGAGTTCCTTTTCACTTCAGAGCTTTCAAAGAAGTTTCGCAAATCAACACTGCGTGTAGGTGTCAACGAATGGTACTATCATATTGATTATACATCTAATACAACAATGTATGATCAGAGCGTCCCTTCTGATGGAAGCTATCCTGTACGACTCTATGATGCTGGCAAGCGCACGTCTTTCTTCTATGATTATAACAAGAATGCATCTGAGTTCTATCGTGGACATGAGAATAAGACAGCCCTTTACTTTACCCATGACTGGGATGTTCTCCCACAGTTGAATCTCTACTACGGTGCTCGTGTTGAGCTTCAGAAGCTCAAGGGTGAGAATCTTGCTGTGAAGAATGCAGCTGGTAATTACGTCGGACGATTTGCTGATTACCATCTCGGTGCTACCGCTGCTGATGGCACGAAGATAACTCCTGTGCCATTGGATTACAGCTGGTTCAACTATGACCTTGCCCTTGCTGTAACCTATAAGGTGAACAACCATTTTGGACTGACGGGTGATTTCACCTATATCGTTCAGCATCCGAAGTTCGAGGCATTCTCTCCAGCGACACTCCCTAACACTGACAAGATTTCCGTTCCTCTTGGTCGTGTAGGTTTTTACTATAACAACGCATGGGTGAGCCTTACCTCCCTCTTCTCTTACATCTCAAAGACCAACAACAACTCTACGCTTAATCTTCAGCACGGAAGCGAGATTATGGCTGCGCCACTTACTTACGATATACAGACCATTGGCTGGACTACTGACGTGGTTGCTCATCCTGTAAAGGGACTTGACGTTCACTTCCTCTTCACCTATCAGTGTCCTACCTACAAGAAGTATGAAACTTCGGTTACCTTCGCTGACGGATATGTCGGCAGTATCAATGCTACTGGCAACATCGTAGCTGAAATTCCGAGAGTGCTCATCGAGTTTGATCCAAGTTACATGGTTACGAAAGATATCAAGCTATGGACCAGTTTCCGTTATTTTAGCAAGACCTATGCCAATATCAATGATGCCTACTATTTCAATGGACACTGGGAAACCTTCGGAGGTGTGAACTGGCAGGTTAACAAGCGATTGGCTTTAGGCTGTACGGTAGTGAACTTCCTTAACCAGACAGGTGCGAAAGGTAGTATTGCCGGTGCAGAACTTATCACGAAGAATGAAGCTAAGAACATTAAAAACCAGTTGATGACAGGTAGTTATCTACGTCCATTCACCGTTGAGTTCACTGCTTCTATCAAGTTCTAAGATATATAACCAACGATGCTCCAGGGTTGTTCAAATTATTATCAGGCTGTGGTAACGCTATTACCAAGCACTGGTAACATGCTTACAAAGCGTTTGTAATGTGTGTACAAAGCGTTTGTAGTATGTGTACAAAGCGTTTGTAATATAGTTATCAAATGCTGGGAATATATGAATAATCAGTTGGTGGCAGATAAATTGTTGGCATCTAACATTCAAGAATATATCAGAAATAAGAGCAAAATATTATCCGGCATGTTCCATAAGTTCCAAATTCTGACTGGAACATGCCATA